>Ga0163144_10008411_pt1 | contig 22345 bp, 21 predicted proteins | sample OliLak19BULKMAT1_FD_123175 | JGI IMG/M metagenome (GOLD analysis project Ga0163144, IMG submission 123175) | Freshwater microbial mat bacterial communities from Lake Vanda, McMurdo Dry Valleys, Antarctica - Oligotrophic Lake LV.19.BULKMAT1 | ecosystem: Environmental > Aquatic > Freshwater >... | reverse complement strand
TTGAGGGTGAGAGGACCAGCCAAGGCAATGGCGCACCTAATGTTTGGAGTGATTGCGCTGACAGTGGACCAATTGCTAAAAATGATTAAATAGTACGGTAAAACGGCAAAAATCTGGAAGAAAAACAAGGCCCGAAAGCAGGACCCTTTCCACGGCTGCCCGTAAGAGGGCAGGAATGCCGATTCCAGCCAATAAAATCAGATAAATCAACCCCTGAAGAGGAAGCGACCGGCAAGCGCTTACCTTGCGCCCCACGCACGGGCGGCCAGTCTCGGTCAAATTCATCTCCAGTTCTTTTTGCAAGTCGTTGACCGTCATCCGGTATTTGTATTTCGTGTGTTTGCAACGACATGCCGGGGACAGCCTAAATCGGCTACCAAGCCAGTGTCAACCTCGTCTCGGGCGAGGACTCAATCCAAACCCCAGATCTTTGACAATTGAATACTTCAGGCTACCCAGGGCAAAAAAATACAGGGGCTTCAGCGAAATCCCTCCGGCTCGCCGTTACCCCCTGTCAATTGAGTCAGGTTCGTCCTCACATAGTAAAGCGTTTTCAGCGACCGAAATGGCTCAAGCTTTTTTTAATTTTTTTCGAAGACTTTTTCTCAGCCGTTCCAGCTCTTCAATCTTGGCCTCAACCCGCACCAGCGCCTTCTCCATCTCACCCACATCGCCCCCCAACCACGCCTTCACATCCTGCAAACTGAACCCCACTCCCACTGCCCGCTGCGCCAGCCGGATCCGCTTGGCATCCGTCACGCTATATAAGCGATACCCATTCGGTCCCCGCTCCGGGTTCAAGAGGCCGGATTTTTCGTAAAACCTCAGTGTTTCGCTGTTCACGCCACAGGCGTCAGCCAACTCGCCCCGCTTCCATTTGGTTTCCAGTACGGCCATCTGTGCCTATCCTAGCGCTAGAATAGAAGAATCCCCAATAGAAATGGAGGCTCGAGCAAATCTTGGGCCGTATCTCGCTCGCTTTTTCATCATTTTTCGGTCTGCTGTTTGGCGGACAACTTCCAGATTCAGTCATTACCGCTCTCGGGTTGTCAAAACGCGCAGCCAAAGCCGCCGCTCCTCCGCCTGCTCCAAAGGTGGACGTGAGCGACGGCGCGCTCCAGTTGCTTGCGCTCCTGCAGCGTGACGCGAGGTTGCTCGACTTCCTCATGGAAGACGTTTCCCCCTATTCCGACGAACAGGTCGGGGCTGCCGTTCGCAATATTCACGAAGGCTCCCGCTCAACCCTCCAGCGCTACCTTTCGCTCCAGCCGGTGATCGACGGCGTCGAAGGCGCAGTGACACAATTGACCGCCGCGGGCCCTCTCAAGAACGACCCCGGCGCGATCAAACTGCTCGGCAATGTCCCCGCTGATGGCAATGTAAAAGCCGGCGTCCTCCGTCACAAGGGTTGGAAGGTCGAGAAGATCGAACTCCCCGCCTACCCGGCCAAGGCCAATCTGAAGATCCTGGCGCCCGCCGAAATTGAGGTTGCGTAGTCCAATTGGTCATCGGAATCGATCTCGGCACTACCAACAGCGCCCTTGCATTCGGCGAAGCGGAATCCGTCCAGGCCTTTCCGGTGGAACAAGTCGTTCAACCCAACGAAGTCCGGGCCGAACCGCTGCTGCCCTCCTTTATCTACCTCTCCGGCCCCAATGAGATCACCTCCCTACCCTGGGAGGAGTCTCCAAAATTCACCGTAGGAGCACTCGCCCGCCGCCGCGGGGCCGAAACGATGGGCCGCCTGGTATCCAGCGCCAAATCCTGGCTGAATTACTCCAATCAGGTTCAGCTTCCGATCCACTCCCCCGACGGCGTCGAAAAGATCACTCCAGTCGATGCATCCAAGGCTTTCCTTGAACATCTAGCAGCCGCCTGGGAGCACGCAGGAAACGAACCCATTTCCGAGTACGACGTCGTGCTCACAGTTCCAGCCAGCTTTGACGCCGTCGCCCGCCAACTCACCGAACGCGCCGCCCGCGAAGCCGGAATCAAGAAACTGGTTCTCCTCGAAGAACCGCAGGCCGCCTTTTACGCCTGGATCGCCAAACACCCCGACTGGCGCGAACGCGTCGGCCCCGGCGACCGCATTCTGATCATCGACATCGGAGGCGGAACCACCGACTTCACACTGATCGACGTCAAAGACCATGCAGGTTCCCTCGCCCTTGAGCGCGTCGCGGTGGGCGACCACATTCTCCTCGGCGGCGACAACATGGACCTCGCCCTCGCTCGCCACGTCGAAGCAAAACTTCCTAAGCTCGACGCGCAACAGCTCCAGGCCCTATGGCAACAATGCCGCGCCGCCAAGGAAGCCTTGCTCGACCCGCACTCGACCGTCACCGAGCAACCCGTCACGATCCTCGGTCGTGGCAGCAGCCTCATCGGTGGCACGATTAAATCGAAACTCACCAAACAGGAAGTCGAAACGATCCTGGTAGAAGGTTTCTTCCCTCACGTCCCCCTCGATGAAGAGCCCGTCCGCGCCAAGCGTTCGGCCCTGCAGGAAATGTCGCTGCCCTATGCCAGCGATGCGCGCATCACCGCCCACCTCGCTCACTTCGTCAAACAGGGCGGAGCACCGCCAACTCACATTCTGTTCAATGGCGGCGTACTGCAAGCCGGCCTCGTCCGCGACCGCATCCTAACCAGCCTCAACCTCTGGCTGCAAAAACCCGTCAAGGTCCTGGACGGCGAAGACCTGATGCTCGCCGTCGCCCGCGGCGCTGCCTATTTCGGCCTCGCCCGTCAAGGCAAAGGTATCCGCATCCGTGGCGGCATCCCGCGCACATACTACGTCGGCATCGAAGACTCAATGCCTGCCGTCCCCGGCATGCCCGCTCCGATGAAGGCATTCACGATCGTCCCCTTCGGCATGGAAGAGGGCGCCTCCCATCGCTTCCCGAACCGCAAATTCGGCCTCTACGTGGGCGAACCCGTCGAGTTCCGCATCTTCAGTTCGACTGAGCGCCGCGGCGACGACGCCGGTGAACTTCTCGAACCCATGCCAGGCGACCTGAAAGAATTACCCGCAATGGAAATGACTCTGGCCCCCACCGCAACCACGCCCGGCGGCCTCGTCCCGGTCACCCTCGAATCGCACGTCACCGAAACCGGCGTGCTCGAGTTGTTTTGCGTCGCGGCAAGCGGCGACCGTTGGAAGCTGGAGTTTAGTGTGAGAGAACGCAAAGCATGAAGATTGGGATAGACCTAGGAACCACCAACTCGGCCCTCGCCTGGGTGGATCCACTCGAAGCTGCCGAAGCGGATTACACTCCGATCCACGTCCTGGAAATTGAGCAGTTTGTAGCGCAAGGGAGACAAGAGCAGCGGCGCACACTGCCCAGCTTCCTCTACCTCGACCAGCAGGAGTTCGTAGGCGTCTACGCACGCGAACAAGGCGCTCTCGTGCCCACCAAAAGTGTCTACGCAGCCAAGAGCTGGCTATCCAACAGCGAGGTCGACCGCAACGCAAAGATCCTTCCCTGGGATGCCCAGGACGCCGGACGCCTCTACTCGCCCGTAGAAGCTTCGAGCAAGTATCTGGCTCACATCGCTAACGCCTGGAAGGCCTCAAACGGCTCGCCGATCGGCGAACATGATGTCGTGCTTACCGTCCCTGCCAGCTTCGATGAAGAAGCCCGCGAGCTCACTGTTCAAGCCGCTCGCGCTGCCGGCATGGACAAGCTCACCCTGATCGAAGAGCCTGCCGCCGCCTTCTACTCCTGGATCGCCCGCCATCTCTCGCAGTCACAGAAGAATCTGACCGACGGCATGAACGTGTTGATCGTCGACGTTGGCGGCGGCACTTCCGACTTCACGCTCATCCAGGTCAGCCGTACTGGCGACCATGTCCAGTTCACCAGGACAGCCGTCGGCAAGCACCTGCTACTCGGAGGCGACAACCTCGACCTCACCTTGAGCTGGCTGGTTGAAACCAAACTCAACACACAGTTGTCCTTGCGCCAGCGCAGCGCCCTTCGCCGTCAGTGCGCATCCGCCAAAGAGAAGCTCTTGGCCGAGGGCGGCCCCGAATCGGTCGAGATCACTGTGCTCGGGGCCGGTAGTTCGCTGATCGGCGGCACACTCCGTAATGTAATCTCCAAGGCCGAAGCCCGCGAGCTTGCTCTCGACGGGTTCCTCCCGGAATGCGCCTCAACCGACCTGCCCAACATCGACAAGAAGTCGGCCTTCCGCGAGCTCGGCCTTCCATACGTCAGCGACCCTGCCATCACCAAACACCTCGCCCAGTTCTTGAGCGAAAGCGGCAATGTCAGGCCCGACGCCATCCTGTTCAACGGTGGATTCTTCATCCCTGACATCCTTCGCGACCGCGTCCGCAACGTCGTCGAGAACTGGTTCGGCAAAGCGCCGATGGTCTTTGAGAATCAGGATCTCGACCTCGCCGTAGCCCAAGGCGCAGCCTACTACGCCCACGTCCGGGGTGGCGGCCAAGGCATCCTGGTTCGTGGCGGCTTGCCCCGTGCCTACTTCCTCGGTACAGGCGAGAAGCATTCGCTTTGCCTCGTCCCACGCGGATCCGAGGAAGGCTCAACGATCGAGCTCGATGTCCCCGGCTTGCAGTTGTTGGCCAACAAGCCGGTCAGCTTCCGCCTATATAGCTCACTCACCAGAACCGAAGACGTCGCTGGCCAATCCGTCGACGTGGATGAGAGCTTCCATCTCCACGCGCCGCTCGATGCAGTGATCCGCTTCGGCAATCCGAACATGGAACGCAGTGTTCCGGTGCGCCTGCGAGCCCATTTGACCGAAGTCGGCACGCTCGAGATCTTTGCGGTCAGCAAGGTCAGCGAGCACTCCTGGAGATTGCAGTTCGAGCTCCGGCGCCAAGGCGCGACACGCATGGTTGCCAAGCCAACCGCGACGGTGACCGAGGCTGCCCTCGAACAGGCTTCGATGCTGGTTCGCCAGACATTTTCGACATTTGAATTGCCTCCAGAAGAGTTACCGCAAAAGCTGGAACAGGCACTCTCGCTGGGCCGCAATTCTTGGCCCTTGAGCGCCATCCGTAAGTTGACCGATCTCTTGCTCGAGTTCGCGGAAGGCCGCAAGAAGTCGGCCGCCCATGAGTTGCGCTGGTTGAATCTGACCGGCCTCTGCCTCAGGCCTGGCTTTGGCTCTCCCGGCGATGATCTTCGCATCGAGCAGGCCCGCAGGATATTCGCGAGTGGCTTAACCTTCGGCAATCAGGCTCAAAACGAGATTGACTGGTGGATCTTCTCCGGCCGCGTTTCGGGAGGCCTCAATCGCAATCAGCAGCAGGATCTCTATCAGCGGCTGTCGGGCGCGTTGATCCCGAAGGGCGCGAAGCCCAAACGACTCAACCCCTCGCTGAGCCGCGAAATGTGGCGCTGCGCCAGCTCTCTCGAACTCTTGCCGGTGGGCACGAAGACTGAACTGGGCAATGCGCTGCTCAAACGCATCCGGTCCAAGGATTACGGAGCAAGCGAGATGTGGTGCCTCGGCCGCCTGGGCTCGCGAAAACTGCTCTATGGCCCGAACAACCTCGTCGTACCGGCAACGACAGTCACTCGCTGGATTGATCAGGTACTGAGCCTGCCCGATGCGGCTGAGGCGCTGACATCCATGGCCCGCCATACTGGCGACACATCCCGCGATGTGCCTCCGGCGACTGTCGATCTGATCGACAAGGCCCTTGCCAAGCATCCGAAGCGGGATGTCTTGATGGCGATGCTCGCCGGCGAAGGTCAGGACGAACTCTCCGCTCTGGGCCGTGTATTCGGCGAGGAGCTACCCAGCGGCCTCGTCATCCAATGAGTGAACGTAGCCTCATCGACTGGCTCCGCGCGCGTGCCCCGCACACGTCCGGCATCGGTGATGACTGCGCAGTCTACACTCCAAAGCCTGGCGAGGATCTGGTCTTCACGACGGACTTCACAATCCAAGGGCGACACTTTACGTTGCCCGAGTACACTCCCCGGGAAGTGGGCTACAAGGCGATGGCCAGAGGCCTATCTGACATTGCCGCGATGGGCGGCGAACCCCGCTTTGTTCTGTGCTCATTAGCGATACCCGACGAAGCCTTCGCCAAGCCATTCTTCCAAGGCCTGTTCCAGCACAAGGTCGTGCTTGTGGGCGGTGACCTCTCGAAGAGCGAAAAAGTCCACATCGACATCACCGTCTGCGGGGCGGTGCCGAAGGGCAAGGCTGTTCTTCGCAGCGGAGTCAAACCAGGCGATCGCATCTACGTCAGCGGCCCATTGGGCATCTGGAAAAAGAAGCCAAAACCTCGACTCGATCTGGTCGAAGTTGTGAGGCGTCATGCCTCGGCCGCCATGGACATCACTGATGGGCTCTCGATGGATCTTGACCGGATGTTGGTCGCATCCGGCTTAACCTGCGAAATCACTGCCGCACCGCCAGTCCACCGGGGCGCAACACTTGAAGACGCCTGGCATCGTGGTGAGGATTACGAACTTCTGGTGGCAAGCCCGAAGCCGCTAGGCAAGCCCTTTCACGAGATCGCGATCGCAGTGGAAGGCAAGCCTGGTTCGCCCTTACCATCCAAGGGCTGGGACCACTTTCGATAAGCTAGACCAGAGATGAACGTCGAGAAAATCGCTTACGGCGGCTGGCCCAATTGCTACCGCATGACAAATGGTGTTGTGGAGCTGATACTGACTTCGGACATTGGTCCGAGAGTGATCCGATTCGGGTTTGTTGGAGGCCAGAATCTGTTCAAGGAATTCGATGAGCAGATGGGGAAGAGCGGCGAGAAGTCGTGGCAGATTAGGGGCGGGCATCGACTCTGGATCGGCCCCGAGGACGCCCTCTACACATACGGTCTGGACAACTCGCCGGTCGAGGTGGGCGTCAGCGGCAATAAGCTAACTGCGACGCAGCGAACCGAGCCGGAGACGGGCTTGCAGAAGGTGATGGAGATCGAGTTGACTGACACGGTCAAGCTGACGCACCGTGTCTATAACCGCAATGTATTGGCAGTCGAATTCGCGCCCTGGGCGCCTTCGGTGATGGCTCAAGGCGGCGTCGGAATCACAGGCTTTCCACCGCGTGGCACTCACCCAGAGATACTCGCGCCGACCAATCCTCTGGTGATGTGGGCTTATACCGATTTGAGCGACCCGCGCTGGATTTTCATGAAGAAGTACCTCGGGCTCAGGCAGGACCCTAAGGCGGTGGCACCACAGAAGATCGGGATTTTCAATCCACACACGTTTGGGGCGTATCTACTCAACAACGAGCTTTTCCTCAAGCAGTATCACGCAGAGCCGGACGAGGCTTACCCGGAGTACTTCTGCAGTTTCCAGACATTCACCAACGCAGACTTCCTGGAGCTCGAAACATTCGGGCCGATGGTTAAGCTGCTGCCCGGCCAAAGCGTGGAGCTGATCGAGAACTGGAGCTTGCACAAAAACGTGCAAATCGAGCAGTGGACAGACGATGCGGTCGACGCCGTGTTACTGCCCCTTCTAAGATAGAAGTAATGAAGTACATTTTTGCAATCGCGCTTTTGGCTCAGACACTCGCGTTTGGCCAGTACAAGCTGGACAAGGCTGGAGCATCCCCGGCGGCCGCCGATCTGGTGGTAAAGGATGGTGCGAAGATTGCGGACGCCTCGGGTAAGGTGATCTGCGAGCTCTGGCTTCGCAGCCCGATTCCCACTGGACCGAAGTCAGAGGAGCAGGCGGTGACGCTGCCTGAAGTCGCTCACGGTACATTTATGGGAATCATCCGCTTCCCGGCAAAGTATTCGGATCGAAGGGGCCAGCAGATCCAGCCGGGTGTTTATACCCTGCGATATAGCTACTATCCTCCGAACGGCAATCATCAGGGCGCAGCTCCGCAACGCGACTTCCTCCTGCTGACACCGATCGCAGTCGATCAGGACTTCGCCGCCAAGCCGAGTTTCGATCAGTTGATGGAAATGAGCCGGAAGGCCAGTGGCACTCCGCATCCTTCCGTTTTCAGCTTCTGGAAGGAAGAAGAGAGCTTTGAGCCGGGCCTGAAGTTACTCGGCGAACATGACTGGGTGCTTTATACGAACATGGGCGGAATCAAGTTGGGAATCATCCTGGTTGGCCACGCTGAAGGTTAAGATTTTTTGTAACGTCTTCCAACCAGCACTATCCCAAAAATATGCCGTTACCCAACGACGAACAGCTAATTGAGTTGGCGGATCGCCTGCTTTCTCACTTGATTTCCGCTGCGGGTTCGCATCCTGGCTTTCGGCCTGCACATGCGAGAGGCCTTCTAGTTAAGGGTGACTTCACTCCTACAGCAGCAGCGGGCAGGCTGACCAAGGCGCCGCATTTCCACCGGGACTCGACACCGGTGGTCGTTCGACTTTCCAATGCGACGGGTCTCCCAGCTTTGTCAGACACGGACCCGAAGGCAAATCCACACGGCATGGCAATCCGGTTCTACCTCGCAGAGAGGGTTCACACGGACATCATCGGGCATTCAGTGGATAGCTTTCCGACACGAACGGGCGACCAATTCCTCGAGATGCTTCGGGCATTGGGGAATCCTGAGACGGCAGCCAAGTTTTTGAGTGAACATCCGGCAGCAGCGCGGTTTGTGCAGACTCCGAAGCCGAGCCCGCAGAGCTATGCGACCGAGAAGTTTTTCGGGGTGACTTCGGTAGAGTTTGAGAATGTCGACGGAATCAAGCGATTTGCCCGTTACCGAATCCTGCCTGAGATCCCGACGGCGTATCTCGAAGAGGGCGACCTGAGGGCGAAGAGTGAAAGCTATCTGCACGATGAGCTGAAGCAACGGGTGGAAGCGATACCGATTGCCTTCAAGCTCTTTGCGCAAATGGCGGACGAAGGCGATGTCGTGGACGACGCGACGGTGCGCTGGCCAGAGGACCGGGAACTCGTGGAATTGGGGCGCATCGAATTGCGAGAGTTAGTTCCCGACGATGCGGCCGAGCAGAAGCATCTGATATTCGATCCGATTCCAAGGGTCGAAGGCATCGAGCCATCGGCCGATCCACTGCTGGAATTGCGCGCAGCGGTTTACCTCCTCAGCGGAAGGATGCGCCGCTCCGCTTAGAATTGGGCTGTGAAGATCTCGATCTGGTGGGTAGTGCTTCTGCTGGCAATCATCTTGCCCATCCAACAATGTTGGGAACATCGCATTATCGCTAACGGGCAAAAGATTGTGTTTCTAGCTCCTGGAGGTCGCAGTCTAACTGCAACGTCCATCACCGCAGGCTTCGAAACCGGAAACCTAATGATTGAAATTCATGACCCGGGTGGCCCCATGAAACAAGAAATCTTCGTCACCGATGATGCAGGGGGAGTGGCGATTTGGGCGGCCCGGGACGACGCCGGAAAGCAGTGGCAGTTACTGAGTTGCGGCATTGGGGTGACGGAGACGATTCAAACCATTGCGATCGAAGCAGACACCTGGGTGAAGACATCCCCCAAGGCGATACTTGATGAATCCATTCAGCGTTGGTTTGGGCCGCAAAAGAGTCCTGTGGCTTGGTTCTGCGATAGCCGCGGCCGCGAAGTGCTTCACGGCCAACTGAAGGCGCGGGGCGGGAGGATTGAGATCCCCTTTAGTGGCGGAAGTGGCGGAAGCCGGTGAGGACCATCGTCACTCCGAGGCGGTCGGCGGCGGTGATCACTTCTTCGTCTTTTATGCTGCCTCCGGGTTGAATGAAAGCTTTAGCTCCATGGGCGGCGGCGGCTTCGAGGCCGTCGGGAAACGGGAAGAAGGCGTCGCTAGCTACTACGCAATTCTCCAGCGGCAAAATGGCTTTGCTTGCTCCGAATTTGACGCTATCAACACGACTCATCTGTCCGGCTCCGGCGGCGATCAACTGTCCGCCAGTTGCGTAGACAATCGCGTTTGATTTGACGTGCTTCACTACCCGCCAGGCGAATTGCAGCGCGCTCCATTGGGCATCGGTGGGCTGGAGCTTCGTTGCTACTTTGGCTTCGTCTTTCACCAGAAACTTCCGGTCCGCACTCTGCACCAGGTAGCCGCCGGTGATGGTCTTGACGACCGGCTCATCGAGGCCGCCACTGGCCACAACCAGGAGGCGCAGGTTCTTCTTGGTGGCCAGGATCGTTTTGGCTTCGTTTGTGTAGCCGGGAGCAGCTATGGCCTCGATGAAGGTCTTGGCGATTTCGGCGGCAGTATCGGAATCCACTTCGCGGTTGAAGGCGAGGACCCCGCCGAAGGCGCTGATAGGATCGGCGGCGAAGGCCTTTCGATAGCTTTCCGCCAGCGTGGTTGCCGAGGCGCAACCGCAAGGGTTGGTGTGCTTGATGATGGCGCTCGATGGCTCATCAAATTCGCAGATCAACTGCCAGGCGGCATCGAGGTCGACGAGGTTGTTGTAGCTGAGCTCCTTGCCCTGGAGCTGCGTGGCGTTGGCGATTCCGTGGGAGCCGACGGCGTAGAGGGCGGCGGACTGATGCGGATTTTCACCGTAGCGCAACGGAATCTTCCTGGCCACGTTGATGACCAGCCGGCGCGGCATCTCAACCGGTTCAGGGATTTGTTCGAGCTTGCGGGTGATTGCAGAATCGTAGGCAGCGGTCGTCGAGAAGGCATGCTGGGCGAGGCGCCAATGCGTTCCGGGTGAAAGATTGGCTTCGTTTGTCCGGAGTTCTTCGAGCAGTGCCGGGTAATCAGCAGCGTTGGTGACCACGGCGACGTCCTGGTAATTTTTGGCGGCGGCGCGGATCATGGTGGGGCCGCCTATGTCGATGTTTTCAATGATTTCTTCGAGAGTGACGCCGGGCTTGGCGGCGGTCTTTTCGAATTCATAGAGGTTGACGACGACCATGTCGATCATGGGAATGTTGTGTTCCGCGAGGGCGGCCATGTGGTCAGGCTTCTCGCGCATGGCGAGGACGCCTGCAGCGACGCGGGGGTGGATCGTCTTGACGCGTCCGTCGAGCATTTCAGGAAAGCCGGTAAGGTCGCTTACATCGATGGCCATGAGGCCGGAGTCGCGTAGAAGTTTGGCGGTTCCGCCGGTGGAGATGAGTTCGATGCCCAGTTCAGAGAGACCGCGGGCGAAGTCGGCGAGGCCCGTCTTGTCGGTGACGCTCAACAGAGCGCGCGTGATTTTTGCCATTCTCTACCAGTATCTGTCAGGCTTGAAGTATGGCTCATCTGGTTACGTTGATTGCAGGAGATGGAATCGGACCTGAGGTCGCAGAAGCGGCAGAAAGAGTGCTCGCGGCAACGGGGGTGGGGATTGAATGGGAGCGCGTCGAGCTGTCTGGGGACAGGATCCGCAAGACCGGGGAATCGTTGCCCGCCGACGTAGTGGCTTCGATCGAGAAAACGAAAGTTGGTTTGAAGGGCCCGGTGACGACTCCGGTAGGCGGCGGATTTCAGAGTGTCAATGTAGCGCTGCGCAAGAAGCTCGATCTGTATGCGAATGTGCGGCCGGTGAAGTCGATGCCGGGGATCCATACACGCTTTGACGATGTGGCACTGGACATGATGATCTTCCGCGAGAATACAGAGGACCTATATTCGGGCATCGAGCATGAGGTGGTGCCGGATGTGATCACGTCGATCAAGGTGATTACCCGGACGGCTTCAACGCGGATCGCGCGGGCGGCTTTTGTTTATGGGTCGAGGCATTTGCGCAAGCGTGTAACGGCGATCCACAAGGCGAACATCATGAAGCTGGCCGACGGGTTGTTCTTGCGGTGCTGCCGTGAGATTGCCGCGGACTATCCGCATCTGGCCTATAACGAGCTGATCGTCGACAATGCGTCGATGCAATTGGTGACTCGGCCGGAGCAATTCGACATACTGTTGTTGCCCAACTTGTACGGCGACATCTTGAGCGACCTGGCGGCGGGGCTGGTCGGCGGACTGGGGGTTGCGGCTGGAGCGAACATGGGCGACACCTATGCCGTATTTGAGAGCGTACACGGGAGCGCGCCCGACATTGCCGGTCAAGGGAAGGCAAATCCTACGGCGCTACTGCGGTCGAGCGTAATGATGCTGGAGCACCTCAAGGAGCCCGCGACGGCAGCCCGATTGCAGCGGGCCATCGAGTTGACATACAAGGATGGCGGATCGCTGACGCCGGATGTCGGAGGGACTGCGACGACCGGGCAGTTTACCGAGGCGATGATTCGCAACCTCAAGGTTGAGTAGTGCAGTGTGGGCATGCGCGGTCGCATGCCCACACTACGGGCGTCGTTGGTCAAAGATCAATTTCAATTGTCAAAGAGCTTGTGGCCCGCGGGCCACGAATTGGGTTCGTTTAGCGTTGTACGTTGGAAACTTGACGAAGGAATTCTTTAATTTCTTCCTGGGTTGGGAGATTGGTTGGCTTCGTTTGGTTTTCGATGATGGCTTGAGATTCCGGGCTGTTGGTTAGGACCATGTTGGCGATCTGGAAGGCGCTGGTATTGGCTTGGCTGGACCTTCGCATTTCGAAGACGGGTAGGGTGGCGGGGATGGTTGCCTTTTGCTCAAACAGATACAGTTCGTTGTGGACGTCGAGGGACGAAAAGCGGTCGCGTTGGAGTTTTCTGAGTTCGTTGAGGGCGCGGTCCGCGCGACGTTCCTGAAGGGCTCCCAGCTTTTGGACGCGTTCCATTTGTAGGAACCATTGGTCTGAATTGGGTTCGTTTAGCCAGCGATCTTGCGCGTCGATTTCCATCTGGCGAGCGCGGTCAGTTTGGTAGGTGGCGAATACGTAGCGCTCGAATGCCTGGAGTTCAAGTTCGCCTTCGGGGAGAATTTTTGCTAGGAGCTTTGCTTTCAGATTGTCGTATTGGGTTCGTTCGTGCGGATTGTTTTCGAAGATGGTGGTGGGGTTGGCCTGGAGGCCGTGCTTGCTTGAGTTGGCTGCGGATTTCTGTTTGCCATCGGCGGTTTTGGGGCCGGTGGATTTCTTTGCGTTTTCGCGGTTTGCGTCGAGTTGGGCGGTTGAGGCCATTGCTGCTGATTCCTTTTCGGTGAAATAAAAAAGAGAGGCGCACCAGGCGCCTCCCGATCGAGACATTAGCAAACGGAAGTTCGATTCCGAACCATGGTTTTTGTAAGTTGTTGGTGGGAAAGCGAATTTAGTCCCAAAATTTGTTGCAACGGCTGAACTCATGTCAGAGCGTCGCCTTACTATCCCCAATCGAACGGAAAAATCGAACGCTGGCACAAATCCCTCAAAGGAGAGTGCGTCCGCCTGAACAGTGCCATCGGCTACATCACGCCGAAGGACATGCTGGCCGTGCGCCAGCAGGAGATCCGTGCCGCGAGCCGCGAGCACGGAAGTTGGAGGAGGCGCGAACACAGCGGCAGATTCGTCGGCAGAAGGCCGCTTGAGAACGACGAGCACACGTTCAGAGTCGCGGCTGGTCTTGGGCGAAGTAACGCGTTGACATGCTGCAAGACGACGACTCCACTCCGGAAAATACCGTATTCCGACCGTGTGAATTGGCGGCCTCGAAATTGACGTGCTCTCGAATCGGTCCGATCCCGGCCCCCAGGTCCGACTCCAAGCCAGAGTGGCAAGTGGATGACCGCGGAACGGGCGGTAATTGTGTGAGAAACTGAATTCCGTGCCTGTCCGCTGCCTGCTCCTCCTCTCTCTAGCTTTCGGCTTTCACGGTTCGTCACAGCAAAGTGGGTCCAGGCCTGAAGAGGAGGTACGTCGCACGGTCGAACGGTACATGGACGCTGTCCGACGAGGAGATAGCACTCTTGTAGGGGCTGTTTCAACTTCGGGCGGGCGGTGGATTAGCCCTGGCGGTACAGCTAAGTTCGATCTGCGAGAACGGCTTCCTTCGTGGAAGCATCGGTCCAACATGATCCGCCGAATTGAAATGCTTAGCCCGAACACGGCCGTCACGATTGGAGTCTGGAGAGATTTTGATGCCAAGCAGCCTTTTGATGCTGGCACATTTCATTACACCTTGATCCGCGAGGGCAGCTCCTGGACGGTGAGCTACGTCCACGAGTCGTTTTTGCCGGCACCGCGAATGGTCTCCAGTCTTGTGCCACCAAACGCAACGGATGGCGCGGGTGGCTCTGATTCCTGGGAACCACTGTTTGACGGGCGGACATTGAATGGCTGGTTTGGGACTGACGTGGGGCAGGAACTCGGGCGATCATGGCGAATTGAGGATGAGTGCCTGGTCGCGAATGCTGATGGTCCACGTTCGAGTCTTGTGACTGCGCGTCAGTACTTGTTCTTCGATTTGCGTTTTGAGTGGAGAGCGGTGCCAAAGACCAATTCAGGAGTGAAGTATCGGCTGCTTGGCTTCGACCGCATTTTGAACGGCTCGAGAGAAGCACTCGGCTTTGAATATCAGGTTGGAGACGACGATGGCGATGCAGGTGCGCGGATTGACCCAAAGCAAAGGAGTGGCGCGTTGTATTCCGTTACGCCGGTGGAGCCTTCCGCAACGAAGCCGCTAGGCCAGTGGAATGAGTCCCGGATTATTGTGGCGGCGGACCACGTGGAACATTGGCTAAACGGAACGATGACGGCCCGTTACGGAACGGACATCCCTTTTGCCAGTTCGCTCGTATTGCAGCACCACACCACCGAGGTTCGGTTTCGAAATATTCGAATCCGGCCGATACACGACGGCGCTCAGTAGCCCAGTTGCCGCACATTGAGATGCCGTGTGGCCGAATTCATATCGTGTAACTTAGTAAATCCAGGTCACGCCCTGGTGTGCGCCAATCCACCTGAGCGAGAAGTCGTTCCGTTCCTTAGAAGTGACTCCTTCTGTTTCCAAATCCGATTGCTCGTGCATCACGGCGCATCCGAAAATTGACCGGGCAAGCCGCGGCAGCGCTACAACAATTTTCCGGGCGAAACGGAAGCGGCACTGCGGGGACGCAACCATGCTGAGGGATAGCCAGGCGATGGCTGCGGGCAAGTCCGGATCCTTTCATCGTCGAGGTGCGCGGCGAGATTGCGCGCTCGACTCCGAAGGGATTTTGGGTTCAGATTCTGGTTACCGTGGCTGAGTTCATTGGAGTGAACCTGGGCGCAAATTGGACGGTTGATTATGCGGTTGCGATCGCTCGGGGCATGGGAGTCTCGGAAACTGTAGTCGGATGACGGTGATCTCGCTTGGTACGACACTGCCCGAACTGGAGAGTTGGCAGTGCTTTGACGTGAGATGCGAGAATTGTGCGAATGGGGGATGAACCAAGCTGCCAGATATGGATTTTGAGGACATTCGGCGCCTAACGATTACGGCATTGTTCAGCGATGATCTGCTTTTCGATTGCATCGTGCTCAAGGGAGGCAACGCCATGCGCCTGGTTTACGGAATCAGCTCTCGTACGTCGCTCGATTTGGATTTCTCGCTGGAGAAAGACTTTGACGATCTGGACGATATTGAACGCCGGATCGAGTTCGCTCTTACCAGTCGATTTGCCCCTAAAGGCTTCGTCCCGTTTGATGTAAAGCTGCAGCCCAGGCCTTCGGTCAGCGAACAGCCGCGCCTTGCATGGTGGGGCGGATATCAGCTTAACTTCAAGATTGTCGATGAGGAAAGATTCGAGCGGCTCCGTTCGAACCTCGAGCAGTTGCGTCGCGAATCCGCTGTGCTCGGACCGAAGCAGCTAAAGACGTTTACCATTGACTCTAGCAAGTGCGAATATACCGGAGGCAAGGCCCTGGCGGAGCTCGATTCCTATACAATCTTCGTCTACTCTCCCGCGATGATCGCGCTTGAAAAGGTGCGTGCAATCTGCCAGCAGATGGAAGATTATGCTCCCATTGGCAGGACCAGGCATCCTCGCGCACGTGATTTTTACGACATCCATACGGTGGTTGCGAAGACGGACTTCCGATTCGATGCGCCCGGCATGCGAGAACTCATTCGAGAGATCTTCGCAGCGAAGCAAGTTCCTCTTGCACTCCTCGCAAACGTCGAATCCTCGGCGGGAGTTTCATCGCACCGACTGGCCCAGCGTTCAGACGACGACCAGCGGAGGCGTGGAGGAGTTCGACTATTACTTCGATTTCGTCCTGAGGCAGCTTGAGTTGCTACATTCCCTTTGGATGAAATAGCCGCCAGCGATCGTTGTAGCCGGTCTCCTTCATCCCATGGGCCAAATAGAAGTCGAATTTCAGACCTAGTTCCCTTAGCCGCTCCGTTTGCTTCTCTGGGTAACCGGCACGATCCAAGTAAAATCCGATCGCCTGATGGTAGGGGTAAACGTAATCCAGTTGCTTGAGCGTAGCGAGCAGTTTGCCCACAGAGAGCACCGGCTTGGCGTTTCGATAGGCATCGAGCACTTGGTGGACACCTCCAGCGTAGGTGGGTCTGACCGCAACATCGATTAGAGTTCGCTCGACAGTTGTGACTTGCACCTTGCCTCCCTGCGGAAGACGTTTCGTCTGTACTTCCAAACGCCCCGTATTCTTGCCGCTGAGGAGAATGAATTTATAGTCCTCGTAATCGAAAGCGAATGTAGATTCACGTTGCTTCCCGCGAAAGGCTCGATCAATCCCTCCTTGCGATAGAGTTCCTGACGGCTTGGGTTTCACGCTTTGCTCGTAGTTTACGTAGAGAGTCTTGGGTAGCTGATCGGTCAAGCCGTGAACGAATACTGCAGTGGAGTGGCAGAGGTACGCGGTTGACCTCAGCGTTGATGCTACTTCGACGGGCGAAGGATCCCGCCAGCGATAGCGGACGAATTTTTGTTGGTGGGTAGGACCAGCTAGCACCACTTTTCTCAGGCCAAGTTCCTCTTCCAAATATTTAATGAAGGCACTCTGCGTGATGCCTGCGAGAATCCACCAATCGTTCCGATTCGCATCGAGGAGTTGGATCAAATCCTGAGGACTGAAGACGCGCTGGCTGGTCTGGTCGAGAGCGGAGGCGATCCTCTCTCGCGCCTCTTTGACTTTGGCGGATTTTGAGATTCGAAATGCGTAGTCAGCCATTCGTCTGTATCTTTCTGCAGGACGCAGAATTTGGCTCCGCTTAATGGCGAGCGTTGATCGTTATTCGGATGTTTAGCATAGGTATATATACCTATGCTAAACATCGGCTTGTTACTATATTGATCCGCACCTCATCCTAGGCTGTGCAAGATCCATCCTCAACTTTTCGGCAGACTGGTAGGTATATATACCTACCAGTTCACCACTAGCGTAGGGACTGGAGGACAGCTGCGACGGCCTGGAGTTGGGCTGTGGCTTTGGGCGGGGAGACCACTTTGGGTAAGCCGTTCTGGTCCTGAACTACAGTGGCGTCGGGGTCGGTGAAGTTGAAATTCTTCTGCTTGTCCTTTTCGTCCTTGATGCGGAAGTTGAGGAAGGTTTCGCCGTTGGCGTTGTTCCCAACCTGAGTGCTGATGAAGCTTGAGACCGGATATTCGAAGGGGTTCTGGTTGCAAGCGCCACCCAGAGACTTGAAGGCAATCGTCTGTTTATTGACGGTCAGGCTGATAGGGTGCGCGCCGGTGAGAGTGTGGTGATGGCCGAGCATGAATTGCAAGGAGTTGCCGGCTGCGATCGACTGGCGGGCCGTACTCACAAAGTGTGTCCAATCCTGGGTGCGGTAGTAGGCGATTGTGAGCATGAGCAGCGCCTCTTTGCTGGCCGGCTCGGTTCTGAGTATGGTCTGCGCTTTTGCAATGGCGTCCTGAAAGTCGCCTCGTTCGAGAGCGGTGTTGCCGTCCTTGATCGTTGCCGCAGCATCAACCTTTGGGATGGTGACGGGCGCCGGAGCTGCGTTCTGCCTTGCCAAAGGGTTCATGGGCGGGGTGGATTGCTGGACGCGGGAGGGCGGGCTAGATAACGGGTTCGCTGCCGCTGCGGCATTGCCTCGAAGGTAGATGTCGCCAATGACGCTCGATACAGTCCAGGGGATCTGCCGGCCCTGGGACTCTGTGTAGACACGTTCGCGGACTCGGTTGAAGACCTGATCGAGACTGAGGTTAGGCTGGCGCATTGCTTCGATGAGGTGAGAGGTGAACAGACCGTTCTCGCCGCGGGGATTGTCGTCAGCAGTCTTGCCGGGAGAAGTAGCGAGGGCAACCAGCGTCCCTTTGCCGGAACCCATGCTGGCGAGGCCGCCCGCCGCGGAGCGAGTGGCCTGATATGGGTTATTGCGGCAGGCATCGAGGATCAGCACGGTGACCCTGGCTCCGGCCCGCTCCAGTCGATCCTGGATGCGCGAGGCATTGTAGGAGACATATTTGGCGTCTGCTTCGTCCTTGGCGTTGAAGTCTACCGGGATGAGATAGTTTTCGCCTTCGAGCTGCATGCCGTGACCGGCATAGTAGAAAACAACAGTGTCTCCGCTGCGCACGCGTGAGACGAGACGGCTCACGGCTGCATCGAGGGCACGAAGCGAAACATTGAGCGCTGCTTCGGTCTGAAAGCCGAGATCGGATAACACGGCGTTCATTGCACTGGCATCATTGGTGGGGTTCCGCAGTGGGAACTGAGGATAGGTGGAATTGCCGACGACGAGTGCGTGTTTCTGAGTGGACTCGATCGTGAGGTCTCGCCGCTGGGCGGTGAGCGTGAGTGCGAACAGGATGAGTAGGGTAGTTCTCATGGCTTTATTGAGGGTCGACCGCAAAGGCCTTTTCGCCGTTGAGGTACCAGTTTCGCGAATCCTGTGTGATGCGCATCATGTTGGTTTCGCCGTTGTTGTAGGTGACCTGGAGGAAGATGTTGCCATTGACGTCGCGAATCTTCCAGCGGCCGGAGTTGGCTCCCTTGCCGGTAGAGAGGGCGCTGGCGCCGGAGACATCCACCGACACCATGCTGCTGGAGCGATAAGTGTAAGTGCCGTCGGCGTTGGTGTAGTGGTATTTGTCACTGCTCATACCGGCGGAGGCGTAGAGTTGACGAATCATTCTGCCTCGAAGTTTTTGGAGCCACTGTTGAGCAAGCGGCGTCGAGTCGGAAAGGGGGCCACCGGCGCTGGGGGCGGCCGGGGCTGCAACGCGGGCAGCTCCAAAGTTCATCGAAGAGAGCATTTGGCGGACGAGTGCTTCGCGGGTTCGGACGCGCTCCGCGGTTCCAGCAGCGAGGACGATGTAGATACGATTCCCGTCGGGCGCGCCAAAGAGGTCGAAGGCTATGTTGCGGCCAGCTCGATTGTCGCGGAGGTCCCAGCGATAAACCATACCCTGGCGTGCGCCGAAGGACATCGATTCGCGGACGCCGGCGCGCTGGACCGTGGTATCGCCCTGAGTAAAAGCCCCGCTGAGCTCCTGGACAAATTGTCTTTCAGCGGCGGGTGTGTAGCCGTCCTTCATCAGGGCGATGTAGATCTCTGGATTGTCGTTGCGGTTGGGATCGTAGGTCGCGCCTCCAGGTAGCATGATGATGCCTTCTTCGTTATCCGTGGCTGTCCATCCGGCCGGCAAACGAAGGCTGTAGCCTTGCGCGTGCATGTGGAGTTGAGTGGGGGTGCCGAGGGTTGCCTGTGGCGGGTTTGACTTCGCCGGTGAACCGAACAGGCTGCCTTCAGCCTGCCTGGTCAGGACGTACTCTGTACCGCCTGAGATGAGGCGAAGCGTGTTGCTTTTGAAGGTGGCAGTAAAAGGGAATATGTTGCCGTCGGCAGTGAACTGGCCGCTGAGCTGCGATTCGGAAGCGCGGGCGGTGGCTGGATAGGATTTGGACTCGAATTCGAGAGTGCCGCTGTAGCTGCCCCGGGATGCCTCGCGCAGCGTGAGACGCATCTGCTGACCCTCATAGATGCCGGGCAGAAATTGACCTTCGGCGAGAGGATGATATTGAGAATGGGCAAGTGAAACAGCAAGCAGGATTGCGGCAGAGAGTTGAATCGAGAGTGCCATCTGGATGTGCCTTTGTAGACCTGAATTTAGCAGAGTGCGGGGAAAAGTACACGAGGCTGTGGCCGAATGGAGGGGAACTCAAACCCGAAATGAAGCCAGCACAATCGCCTACCCAACGCAATTTTTTCATGGAAGCGGTGGTGAATCGCGAGGCGAAGCCGGTGGTGGTGGAGATTCGCGATACGACTTACCAAGCGGTGAATTTGGAAATGACGATCGGAGCGGGTGGGCGGAAGTCGATTGTTGTGAAGCTTGGCAAGAGCGCCCATTGGTATGACTTGACGGTGAGGGTGCGGGGAGTAGAGGAGTTCACGCGAAGGTTTGCCGGGAGGGCCGAGACGGGCAGGATGGGCAAAGCGACCCCGCGATGAGTTAGTGTTTTGGATATGGAGCGACGCCGGTGGATAGAGGCAATGGCAGGAATGTTGGCGGGCGGGCCTGAACCCGAGAGTTATCTTTTGAAGCGGAATGGCTGGGTGCCCAACCATGAGCGGCTACCTCTGCTTTTGTACCGCGGGCTGTTTGGGGCAGAGGTTCTGGACAAGGCTGCTGCGTTTGAGGAGCTGATGGCAAAGAACGGTTGGCAGCCGCAGTGGCGCAATGGCGTGTATCCTTTCCATCACTATCACTCGACGGCGCATGAGGTATTGGGGTTTGCGCGGGGTGAGGCGAAGCTGCTGTTGGGTGGGGAATTGCCGCTTGGGAAGGAAGTAGTGGTGCGTGCTGGGGATTTGGCGGTGTTGCCTTGCGGGACCGGGCACTGCAAGGTGTCGTCGAGTGCAGACTTTCTGGTGGTTGGTGGCTATCCGCTTTCGCAGCAGTGGGACTTGTGCCGCACAGCGCCCGATGAGGCGATGGTGGCACGGATGAGGGCATTGGCAGCGCCGAAGTTGGATGCGGTGGGGCGGGTCTGGAAGTAGGTCAGCCTGCCCGGTAATTAAGGCCAGCGAAAGTGTCTCAGTCCTGTTGGCACCGAGGGAAGCGGGCGAAAGGGCCAAGGCGAAATCTTATACGGCGCAAAGCAACAAGATTGTAAGAATCGCTGTGGTCTCGAGGCCAGAGTTGCAATGTTTGCGCTCTTTTTTAAGCCGGAGTTGACCTGTGGGGCAATTGAAGCGATTGCGACATTGGATCGTCATCACCTCGTGATTCGTGCATGGTATGGTCTGAAAGCTTTTACCAACTTACTCGAGGATTCACCATGAGAATTAACACTTTTGTGGGCGCGCTTGTTCTATCAGGCTGCGCTCTAATGCAGGCTCAGATAGCCGGCGGCCCAGGCAAATGGAAAACTTTAAAGGGCGATGCGCCGCTCGTGATCGGCCACAGGGGCGCCTCCGGCTACCTGCCCGAGCACACGCTTGAAGCCTACCGGCGCGCCATTGAACTCGGGGCCGATTTTATCGAACCGGATCTCGTCTCGACCAAGGACGGCGTGCTGATTGCCAGGCATGAACCCTTGCTCGACGGCACCACCGATGTGGCCTCGCGACCGGAATTCGCGAGCAAAAAGACCACCAAGATGCTCGACGGCATTCCGACGACTGGATTCTACGCCAGCGACTTCACACTCGAAGAAATCAAGAAGCTCCGGGCCGTGCAGCCGAATTCCGCCCGCCCGCAGGAATTCAATGGACAGTTTGAAATTCCCACCTTCGAAGAGGTTCTCGATTTGGTCGAGCGTCAGAGATGGGAAGCTCGCCGTACGGTCGGCGTATATCCGGAAACCAAACATCCGACATTCCACTATGCGCTTGGGCTCCCGCTCGAGGACGAACTCCTGCGTTTGCTCGAAGAGTACGGGCTGGATCGCAAGACTTCTCCCGTCTTCATTCAGTCTTTCGAGACGGCCAATTTGCAGTATCTCAGGACTAAAACCAAGGTTCGTCTTGTGCAACTCATCGACGCCGATGACGTCGCCATGGATGGCAGTCTGACTTACGCGGCCCCATACGACAAGCCTTACAACAACGCACTGCTCGGCGACCCGCGCGGATATGCCGATATGGTTAAGCCAGCCAACCTCGCTGATATCGCCAAGTACGCCGACGGGATCGGTCCGTGGAAGAGATACATTGTGAGCGTTCGCGGAGTGGATGCCAACAACGACGGCAAGGCCGATGATGTCAATCGCGACGGCAGGGTGAATGACGCCGACAAGCAACTGACCGCGGCCACCAACTTAATTGAGTTGGCTCATAAGGCGGGGCTGTTGGTCCACGCCTATACGTTCCGCAACGAAACGAGCACGCTCGGGGCCAACTACAATGCGGACCCGAAAAACGAATACATACAGTATTTTCTGCTTGGTGTGGATGGAGTCTTTTCGGATTTCCCCGATACGGGCGTCGCGGGGAGAACCGCTGCGGCGGCCCAACGGCCCTAACCCCAATACTGTTCACTTAGAACATATTCATGCTATTCAGTTGTGGGGCGGGAGGCCCTAGGAATGGCTCGCACAATTGCGTCCCTACCGGCCGGGAGCCGGATCACTGACTACATCAGCCTTGGCGTAGTCACTAAGTTCTTTCCGGTTGGGAAAGTGCACGAGATCTTA
>Ga0163144_10008410_pt1 | contig 22345 bp, 17 predicted proteins | sample OliLak19BULKMAT1_FD_123175 | JGI IMG/M metagenome (GOLD analysis project Ga0163144, IMG submission 123175) | Freshwater microbial mat bacterial communities from Lake Vanda, McMurdo Dry Valleys, Antarctica - Oligotrophic Lake LV.19.BULKMAT1 | ecosystem: Environmental > Aquatic > Freshwater >... | reverse complement strand
TTTGATGCTTGCGGTTGTCAACGCCCGAGAAATCGTCGTGTCGACGACATTCGAGCGGTCCGTGAATCATATGGATTTGCCGCAAATTCCAGGGTTTCAAGTGAGCGCGCCAGTATTGCTCTCGATGACAGCTTGAAAGGGCTGGGGCAAGCCCTGACCTACGGGGCCTTTCAAAACGCTCAGAAGAACTCCGCCCCCTACTTCTTGCGAAAAATCCGCTTCGCTTCGGCCAGAGCCTGGCCCAGGTGCTCGACTTCGGCCAGCGTGTTGTAGAAGTAGAAGCTGGCCCGTGCGCTGGCCGAGATGCCTAGCCGCTTGTGCAGCGGCATGGCGCAGTGATGCCCCGCGCGGACTGCGATCCCTTGCCGGTCGAGCAGTTGGGCGATGTCGTGGGCGTGGATGCCTTCGAGCGTGAAGCTGACGATGCCCCCTTTGTGCTCGGGCGCGGGTCCCAGCAGGTGGACGCCGCCGACGCTTTCGAGCACCTGGTGGGCCCGCACGGTCAGCAGCCGTTCGTATTCGTGAATCGCGGGCAGACCCACTTGCTGCAAGTAGTCGATGGCCGTGCCCAACCCAATCGCCGAAACGATTGGCGGCGTACCGGCCTCGAACTTGGCGGGCAGATCGGCCGGCTCGAAGCCTTCGAGCTTCACGCGGCGGATCATGCTGCCGCCGCCCAGGAAGGGCGGCATGGCTTCCAAGAGTTCGAGGCGGCCATACAAAATGCCCACGCCCGAAGGCCCCAGCATCTTGTGCCCGCTGAAGACCAGAAAATCAACGTCCAAGGCCTGCACGTCGGTCGTCATGTGCGGCACGCTCTGCGCGGCATCGACCAGCACCAGCGCTCCGACCGCGTGCGCCTGGCGGATGATCTCGGCCACCGGATTGATCGTGCCCAAGACATTTGAGATGGCGGCGACGGCGACGATCTTCGTACGTTCGGTGAGCAGCTCCGGCAGCAGGTCCATCCGCAACAGGCCGTCGTCGGTGAGCGGAATGTAACGCAGCACGGCGCCCGAGCGCTCGGCCAGTTGCTGCCAAGGCACTACGTTCGAGTGGTGCTCCATTTCGGTCAGCAGGATTTCGTCGTCCGTGCGAAGGTTGGCGTCACCCCAACTGCGGGCCACCAGATTGATCCCTTCGGTCGTGCCGTTGGTGAAGATGACCTGCTCGCGAGTCGCGGCGTTGATGAAGGCCCGCACTTTCTCGCGGGCCTCTTCGAACAGGTCAGTGCTCTGGTCGCTCAGCCAATGGATGCCACGATGCACGTTGGCGTACTGCTGCTCGTACACGTCGACAATCGTTTGGATCACCTGCCGCGGCCGCTGCGTGGTGGCCGCGTTGTCGAGATACACCAGCGGCACGCCCGGGTAGATCTCGCGGGCGAGGATGGGAAAATCGGCCCGCAGCGCGTCGGGGTCCAGCGGCAGCACTACATCGATCGTGCTCATGGAGACTCCTTCCCATTGGACGCAGGCCCATCGGCGACCGGCGAGTGTACGGCCTTCTGCAACACGCGCCACGACAGCAGACAACATTTTTGCCGGTTGGGAGTCAGCTTCGCGCCGAACAGGTCGAGCATGTCCTGGGCGTGGAACTTTTTCACGTCGTCCACTGTTTTGCCCTCCATCTGCTCGATCAGCATCGAGGCCGCCGCCTGGCTGATGCAGCAACCATCGCCATCGAAGTAGGCCTCGCCAATGCGGCCCGACGGATCGATGGCCAACTCGACGCGCACCACGTCGCCGCAGAGGGGATTGTCGTCCTCGTCCACGTGCGTAGCGCGGGCGCAGTGACCCCGGTGAAAGGGCTCTTCGTAGTGCTCCAGGATGCGTTCCTGGTAAAGCTCGTCTTCGGGCTGCGGCATGGCGGCTACGCGGGCTGAAATCTTTACTTGTACAGAATGCACGGGGCCGATCGCGAAACGCAGCCACCCGTCGCGTGGCACAGGCTCGCTACTGCAAGTATACGGCACCCGGCAATGAGCGACAACGGAGCGCGCGCAGTCGCCCAGTTTTAGGACGAATCGCGCGTGGACAGGCCGCTGCATCAGCGAGAATTCAACAGGACCTGACGACTCGCCGCCCGACACCCTGTGTGTGCCACTGCTAGCTTGTCTAGCGGTGTTTCGTCGTGCGTCGCACTGCTGGACAAGCCAGCAGTGGCACCCAAGTTCGGTTTTGAAACCAGCTCTAGCTATTCCGGCAACCGCCCCTTTTGCACTACCGGAAAGCTGCCCGTGCAGGCTTTCATGAACTCGACCAGGTCTTTTTTGTCCTGGTCGGTGAGGTCGAGCTTCTTGATTTTTGGATCGAGGAACTTGTTCGGGTGGCCGCCCTTGGCGTACCACTCGACGACTTCCTCCAGCGTCTTCTGGCTGCCGTCGTGCATGTAGGGGGCCGTGAGCGCGACGTTGCGGATGGTGGGCGTCTTGAACGCGCCGGTATCCTTGTCTTCCTTGCTGAGCTTCGAGCGGCCGACGTCGAACGTGTCGGGCTTGTCGGGATCGATGCCCACGCCCAGGTTGTGGTACAGCTCGTCGCTGAGGTTGGGGCCAACGTGGCAGGCGGTACACGAACCCTTGTCGGTGAAGAAGATCTCGCGGCCCCGCTTGGCGCTGTCGGACATGGGGCTGGCCTCGGCCGCCTTCTTGAGCTTCTCATAGGCCGCGTAGCCCTCGGGATCGTCGGCCTTCAGATCGTTGACGACATCTTCGGTGTACGTCTTGAGTTTCTCATTGTAGTCGAACGGCGTCGGACCCGTCACGATCGCCCGCTCGAAGCTGGCGATGGCCTGGGCGATGGTGTCGATCGTGGCCGGTCCGCCAAAAATCTTCTCGAACTGCAGGCGGTAACCTTCGAGGGCGTTGACGCAACTGACGCAGTTCTCGTGCGTATTCGACATTTCGATCGGGTTGGCGATGGGGCCCTTAGCCTGCTCTTCGAGCGATTCGGCCCTGCCATCCCAGAACTGCTTGTCGGAGAGGATGCGGTTATACGAAACCGGCGAGTTGCGGTCGCCCGTCTGCCCGCCGACGCCGACGCCAAACTGCGTGTGCGTGGCAAATCCTTGCTCGGGGTCGTGACAACTTGCGCACGAGATGCTGTTGTCTTTCGAGGCTCGCCCGTCAAAGTAAAGCTGCCGGCCCAGCTCGATCTTGGCGCGGGTGAGCGGATTCTTGTCGAGGCCCTTCACCTGACCGATGCCGGCGTCGAGACCCAAGGGGAGCTCGATCTGCAGCACTTCATGATTCTTGGGGTTGTCGAGCCAGGCCTTGATTTGCTCAACGGTGAGCTTGCCCTCGCCGGGAATGCCGGCGGTTAGCTCGGGCGAGCCGAGCATGACCTTTCCAGAAGCCGCGGCAGTCGCGGTGTCAGCCTTTGCGTCCGCGGCGGCAGCCTTCGGTACTTCCTTGGGGGGCGGCGTTTTCTCTTCAGGTTTTGCCGGCGTCTGGTCGTTGCTTGCGGTCTTGTCGGCAGGCGCGGCCTTATCAGCCGTGGGCATATCCGCCGGCTTCTTATCGGTCACACTTTTGTCCGCCGCGTCCTTGGCGTCGCTGACCTTGCCGGCATCGCTCGCGTTGTCGGTGGTTTTGCCGGTGGTTTTGTCGGCCGTCTTGGCCTTGTCGCCTGCCTTCTTGGTGTCGGCCGCCGGCTTCTTGGTCTCGGCACAACCGGCCATCACCAGGGAAACGGCAACCAGTGCGGCGAGTGTGCAATGCGACAGGGGTCGAAGATGCATGATGCGCTCCGTAGCGGGGGAAGGTGATTTGGCAGGCGGTGACTTGGTAGGCACTGGGGGCAGCGCGGCACGAGGGTCAAACGGCGTGCCATGTGCCCCGTATTGCGCAGGGTATGGCACGCTGCCGCGCTCGCCGCAAGTGTCTATTAGATTGCTAGCGCCGTCAAGCGGCGAGTCGAGGCACACCAGCCCGACGCGCTAGCGAGGGAGTAGCGCAAGCGTCGAAACCACCGGCGACTCGTCGCGATGATGAACCGCCAACTTTTTCCTGATCCAGTCATCGTGTGCGTGGGACCACTTAACCCCGCAAGGGGTTGCAGCCATTAGCCTGGGGTTGAGCGCAGCGACACCCCAGGATGCGAGGCGCCCTGTTAAAGGCCGACCCCGGCAGGGGTCGCAGCGTCAGTCGTCGGAGCTGCGACTCCTGCCGGGTCGATCGTTGGTTTCGGCGAATCCGTTTCCGGTGGTATCGCTGCGCTCAACCACCGGCTAATGGCTGGGACCTCTTACGGGGTCGGGATGTGAGCGCAACATCAATACGCTCTAGCGAAGGAGTCCAATCGCCGCGACTCCCTCGCTGGCGCGTCGGGCTAGTGTGCCAACGCTGGATCCGCAGTCTACTCGGCGTAGGTCACCTTGAAGAGCAACCAGCCGACGATGCCCCCGACGATCGGTCCGACGATGAACACCCAGACTATTTTGAGCGCATCGTCCATTTGCACGAGCGCGGGACCGAGGCTTCGGGCAGGATTGAGCGAGCTGTCTCCCAATTGGGCGCCGACCAGGTGGGCGACAAACAGAAATCCGCCAATGGCCAGGCCGGCCGCGGCTGGGTTCGCGTCCTTGCGCGTGGCCGCGAAGATTGTGAACACAAACATCGCCGTCATGACGGCTTCCCAGCCCAACAGGGTCAAATCGCCCATCGTCTCCTTGGGCCGACCCACGGCCGGAACCAGTCCGCGGTTTTCATTGGCTCCCAGCCCGTTGACGGCTTGCAAGTAGCCGGGCAAGCCCGTCAGGTTCTCGTTGACTTTGGGGGCGCCATTGAGGAGTGCCGACAGCACGACGCTGGCGGCGATCCCGCCAATAAATTGCGCGATGATGTAGCCCGGCGCGAGCGTCCACTTGAGCCGGCCCGAGAGCGCCATGGGGATGCTCACGGCGGGGTTCAAGTGGCAGCCCGACACGGGGCCGAGGACGTAGACCAAAACCACCAGCGTGAAACCGAACGCGAAGGCAATTTCGAGCCATCGAGCGCCGTGGAAGCCCATGTTGTCCATGCCCGAGAGCACGGCCACGGCCGTTCCGACGAACACCAGCGTGAAGGTCCCGAGAAACTCCGCGATGTAGCAGCGAAAGGCTTTGTCCATGGGTGGATGATTAGCTCCTGATGAGGCGATGGGAATGGATCGAGATGCAGCCTGCAGCGGCACGCTGACCTTTCGCGCAAGCGAGAAAGCCATCGCTTCCGACTCCCTTGCTCATGCGTTAGGTTGGCGTGCTGCTTCCCCGCTGGAAGCGTGATTATCGGTTTACGCGACCGCTTGGCAAGCGAAAACGAGAGATAATGCCGAGCTACACGCCCAGCATCGCCGCCGTCGTCAGCCAGAGTAGCTCGCCTTGGCCCGCCGCCAACGTGCCCGACTCCAACGTGTCGGAGAACTCCAGGCACGCCACCGCGCCTTTCGCGAAGCGAATGCGGGCGCAGGCGTCGCCCAGCAGTGCGGCCGTCAGTTCCTCGACGTCCGGCGAATGCCCTACCCAGGCCACGGCCTCGGGCGACTTGCCGCGAGTCCATGCCAAGAGTGGTTCCAAGTCTCCGCCGGGCGCCAGGTCGGCCAGCTCGACGATCTCGGGCTTGCGCGGCGATAGTTCGGCGATGACGTCGGCAGTCTGTCGGCAGCGGACCAAAGGGCTGGTGGCAATGTGCAGCGGATCGAACGATCGCTTCAGCAGCTTCTTGATGACCTGTCGGAAGCGCTTGCGGCCGTCGATCGTAAGCGGCCGCAGGCGATCGTCGGGATAGGCAGGATCGCCATGCTGGCCGGCCCAGGCGTGCCGCACGATGTAGAGATGCATAGGTGCGTTCCTCGTGAGAGCGATGACAACCTACCAGCCCGACGCGCCAGCGAGGGAGTTGCGCAAGCGTCGAATCCACCGGCGGTTCGTCGCGATGAACCGCGAACTTTTTCCTAGTCCAGGCATTGTACGCTTGGGACCACTCAACCCCGCAGGGGTTACAGTCATTAGCCTGGGGTTGAGCGCAGCGACACCCCAGGATGCGAAGCATCATGTTAACGGCCGACCCCAGCAGAGGTCGCAGCGTCAGTCGGTGCTGGGACCCCTGCGGGGTCGATCGATGGTTTCCGCGAATTCCGTTTCCGGTGGTGTCGCTGTGCTCAACCACCGGCTAATGGCTGGGACCCCCTGCGGGGTCGGGTGCGGGATGCGAGCGCAACATCCTAAAGCGCCAGCGAGGGAGTTGCGGCTGTTTGATTCCCTCGCTGGCGCGTCGGGCTAGTATGGCGCCGTTCGCCCTGCTACCTGTTTCGCCAAATCACATGGTCTTCGATGCCCAACGATTGCTGCATGGCTGCGATCTCGCGTTTGAATCGTCGTGCGTCTTGCGGGTATCCGGCCGTGGGGCGCAGGCCGGGCACCTGCTTACACCAATAGTCGTTCATCGCCCGCATGGCCAGCTCGCGCAGGTATTTTGCCGTCATCGAGGCCAAGGCCGCGGCCAGGTCGCTCTCGGCGCGGGCTCGAAAGCGGATCAGCGTGGCGGACTCTTGTGGTCCGCAACGATAAGCGCTTTCCTCACGCCCCTCGGCCAGCACTTGCACTAGGTCGTCGGGAAATTGCTGCTGCAACAGCGATCCGTAGCGATTGCGACCGCCGTGCTTGTCGCATACCACGGCGGCCGGGCCGTCGAGTGTGGCCAGGACTTCGGCCACTAGTCCGATCGTGAGCCGCGAAAGGGCCTCGCCCTTACTGCCGTGCTCGTCGACCAACTCGTTGAACTGCGGCGCACAAACGGAGCGGCCGCGAATGTCCACTAGACGCACGCCGGCTTGCGAGAGACCATCGCGCAGCCGAGAGACGAGCAGAGCGAGATCATCACCGTCGACTTCTAGCGGCACGTTCAGCTCGAAATCCCGATACCAGGGCGCACCACTACAATCGCCCATAGCGCCCGGACAGACGTGGTCCCAAGCGTCGCGCCAGTGAGCCGGCAGTCGACCCGCGACCCCCAGCGCTGCCAAGACGCCCCGCTCGAGCAATTGTAGTCCTTGCGCAGGAGAGTAGAGGCTTTTTGAATCGGCGATGGCGATGCGAGGAGCGTGGCCATTGGCGTGGCGCTCGGGCGTGCGCGATATAACCGCGGAGAGTCGCTCGTAGAGGTCTGTGCATGCGGCCGGTTTCTTGGACCGCGACCTCGTGGGGGCTGAAGGTGTACCACCGGAAGGTGTCAGCAACCTTTGGCTGCCAGACCGAGAACGCGTGGATCGCGGCTTAACAGCCAAAGGTTCCAGACGCCCTGGCGCGCACCCGTCAACCTGCCAGACCGTCGCGACAATCACCAGCGGCCCCAAGTTGGGTCCATAGCCGGCTTCGTCCGTGCCGATCAGGTAGTTCACGATGGCTTTAGTTAGTCTCGCGCGAAAACATACTGACGTTCCGTCATGCGGATCACGGTGGGCGCCGTGCGAAACACGTGCAGGCTCACCTCTTTGCGCCCCTTCTTCTTGCCGTTGTACAGGATGTCAGTCAAGACAATGGCTTGCCTCTCGCTATCGAGCTTCCACTTGCCTTCAATCCGTACGGCCTTTTCCCCTTCTGGCAGCAGGCGGGTAAAGAGATCGTCGGAGATTGGGTCCTTATCTTTCTCGATCTTGAAGCCGTCTTTCTCGAAGGAAATCTTGAAGTTGCCTTCCTGGTACTTGTTCTTGTCGGTGTAGTAGTAGTGCTGAAATTTCATCGCCTGAACGTCGTCGGCGGTGATGGCCGCATAGCCGAAACCCACTTTAGGAGGTGGACGCTTTTCGACCGGCATTGCGGCATGGACGAGGCAACCGAGAGAGACAAGGACGACCCACATCGCGGAGGAAGTGCAAATACGGCCAGCAAACATTGGAGGGCCTCATGGCGTCAGGAGCGCGGCCGCCACGACACGCGTACGGCACAGCCCCTGCTGCGTCGTCCTCGCGTCGCCGCGACCCGCGGATGGAAGTTACGGTCTCGACGTTCGACGGTCAAGCCGCCTGGTAAGTTCCCTAGATTCGCCAGGACGACCAGGACGGTGTCTGGAACCTTTGGCTCCAAGCCGCGTCCCACCGCAATCCGGCCGACTAGCCAAAGGTTCCAGACACCCTCCGAAGCGCGGCGACGCCCCCACCTCACTCGAAGATCAAATACCCAAATCCCTCGGGTGTGACCGCGGTCGAGGCCGGCAGGGTCCACGATTGAAAACCGACCCCAGGCACCGTCCGCTGCACCCCCAGCACCCAGGTGTCGCGGGTGGCGGGCCTGCCGGGGGTCAATTCGACCAGCGGAATGGCCGCTTCGACCTGCCACGAGGTGTCGCTTTGACGATTGGCGACAAACCAGCGCGGATTCCACTTCGGGTCGCCCCAACACGAGTCGGCCGTCCAGCCGCGGTGATCGACCGACAACCGATAGCAGGTCGTCCAATCGCGATCGATGTCCAAGAACAGGTCAACACGATCGCGACGCGAGAGATCCGCGTCTCGCTGTCGTGCCGCCTCGGCCGCATCGTACTTGCAGCCCACCGCGCGGCGGCAGTCGATTGCCACGTACAGGAATTCATCGTCGTAGGCTAACATCGCGACCGCCGGCCACTCGGCGTCGTCGCGCTGGGGACTCGATAGTGTCACGGGCCGGGCACGCTGCCAAACGGCGTCGTCGAGGTTTCCGTCGAGCTTGGGCCGCGCGTCGGCCCGAAAGGCGCGCACCATGCCCTTTTGCGGAAGCCCCTTGGGTTCAATCAACCACTGCTCGGCCGCGGCGCACAGACTCCAGGCATCGAGCGAGCGGGACCGCGCGAGACCCAAGAAGTACCGATCCGCCTGCTGCGCCAAGCCCTGATTACGATGGACCACGGCCAATGGAAACTGCACGCGCGGATCGGCGTGCAGCGCGGTGTCCATGCGCTCCAGCAACTTGGCGAACTGCGCGGCACGCCCGGGACGGTCGACTTCCGCCGCGCGGTCGATCACAAACGCCTGGGCACGAACGACATTGACGCGAGCTTCAGGGCGGTCGGTGGCCGGCAGCACCTGGCCCAGCGTACGCGTTTGTTCGGGCGAGGGAGGCATCGCCGGCGGCTGGTCGGCAACCAACGGGGGCGCGCGCCGCGCACGCAGCGCCGCCTCGCCACTGGCGTAGTACTGCACGAGCCAAACCAGCGCAGCGGGAGTCAGCCGGTGGTTCGGGTAGCGGCTCGGCAGCAGCTCGAGTATCTCAGCGGCCAACTCCCAGCGGCCCGTTCGTCGATAGCTGGTAGCCAGCTCGAAGAGCACCTCGCCGGCCGTGGCGTCGTCCAATCCGCGCGCCACGTCGCCGATTTGTGCGAGCAGCCTGACTCCGCCGACCGCTGACTTTTCGCTGTTGGCGACAATGGCCTGCACATTGCGATGCCGCTGGGCAATTCGTTGCAGGGCTTCGATATCCTTGGCGGGCGCGGCATCCAGCATCCGGCGGGCGTCGCTGCCCGGCGAAAGGGCGATGCCACTGAAGAAGTCGTGCTCTCCGCCTCCCTGCGGCACGTGGTCAACTTGCAAGTGAAATCCCAGCGCGGCGGGCGTCGCGACGTCGCTGGAATCGAAAAGCCCACGCGCGAGCGCAGCCTGTTCCGACAACGAGCGGCCCAGCCGCGGCGCGAGTTGCGAAGTGGTCAGGTTCGTTGACCCCATTTGGCCAACCGGCAGCGAGGCGTAAACCTTGGTCACTTTCCAGGGCGCGAGTCCCGCCAACTCGGACTGCTCGGCGAACCGCGTTCCATCGGCCGCCTGTTCGACGGCCCGCAGCACGGCCTGGTTCAGCACAGTTGCCAGGGCGTCGCCTCCGCTCGCGCTGGCCGCCGCGGTGACGATCACTTCGGGACGCCAGCAACGAATCTGTCGCACCAGATGCGCTTCGAGATGCTGGGCTCCACGACCATCGTGAACGCGATTCCAGCCCTCGAGAACTTGCTCGGCCGAAAGCGCCAGCCCGTCTTGGCGAAGTGGAAAGCTCCAGGCCGTATCCGCGCCGCAAGCTCCGACGGCCACGAGCGCCGCGTGGCTTTGCTCGGGCAGTGTGGCCATCGCCGCGGTGCCGCCGGCATCCAGATCTTGGCGGGCCAGACATTGCACGACGCTCAGGTACCCCTCGTTTCCCGAGAGCCGTGCAAACAACTCCAGCGGCACGTTCCGCGGTTGGCCGAAAAAGCCCAGCAGTGCCGCCCGCGTTCCGCCGCCATGTTGTCGCTGCCAGGTACGGCCCCCGTCGCCAGTCACCAAGATGGTTCCTAGAGCCCCGACGGCCCAACCGTGTTGCGGATCGACAAACGTCAAGTTGGTCAGCGGAAGGTTCTGACCCGTCGCGAAGGATTGCCACGTGCGGCCGGCGTCGGGCGTGTGCAGCACACGTGTGCCCGGCGAACCGGCAATCCAGGCCTGCTCGCCGCGTACGTCGAGTGCTTGCCAATCGAATTGTTCGGCCAGCCCGTCGGGCAGATCGCCCGCAGGCAATTGCCAGGTGCGGCCCAAATCGCTGGTGTTGAGGACCAGACCGCCGTCGCCCACGAGCCAGCCGCCTAGTGGCGCGACGAGCTTCAATCGCCGCAATCCACGGAGACCCAAGGGGGGCGTCCCCGATTCTTCCAGCCCGCGGCGGCGGACTGTGGCCAAGGAGCCGTGCCGCCCGGCGAGTGCGCCGGAAACGGGATCGACAAAATCGCCGGCCAGCCAACCTCCCTGGGTGGCGCCCGAGAGGGGTGTCCAAGTGCGTCCGCCGTTGTCGGTGGCGAAGATGCCCGAAGGGAACAGCGCCGAGCCGTCGCCCATCGCCCAACCCTGTGCGCCGGAAAAGAACTTGACGTGTTTCAATCCCGGCAGCGCGGCGGTTTGGTCGGGCATCCACGTGCGTCCGCCGTCATGGGTGATGAGGAGCACGCCCCGCGTGGCGTGCAGGTGGGACGTGTACGTTGTGCCCGCGGCCCAGCCATTTTCGGCGTCGAGAAAATCGACCGATTCCAGTCGGCAGTCAACGCCTGAGACTTGAAGTTGCCAACGGTGTCCGCCGTCGGCCGTGTGCCAAATGACGCCCCGATCGCCGACGGCCCAACCGCGCTGAGCATCGACAAAGCAGACGTCGGCCAGCTCGGCGTCTTCCATCATCGGCGGAACCGGCGCGCCCTGCCGTGGCGGCGCGGCCGGCGCGGTTTGCGCGATGCAAATCGCGAGCAACGCACCGCAGCAGGTGGCAAAGAAACGGGCGACGAAATATCGATTGACGCGAAGTCGTCCTTGACCAGACATCATGAGGTCGGCTCCTCGTTATTCCACTCGTCCATCAGGCAGATTAACTAAACGCGGAGACACGGAGATGCAGGACTCTTTGTTCGAGTCCGTGGTCTCACGACCACGGCTACAGGAGTTGACCGCTTCGCGTCGGATTGTTGCATTTATTGCATTTGTTGCGGCGGTTTTCCGGTTCAAAACAGGGGGGTTGCCGCGCCAAAAGTCCATTTCAAAGAGGGTTGGATCGTGTGCTCCCGCGTTAGGGACCGGATGCTTGAGCCTGTTTGGCGTTGAGCGTGTTATGGCGCGGTCTCCTGACCGCGCCATGCTGTCGTGCTCGACGCGCAGCCGACGCTAATCTAACTCTACGAGGCGAGCGGCCGATGGGCAATGTTCGGAAACGGCCACACTTTATGAATGGTTGGCGATTGCGTTGCGCGACGCACCCGGAAGCTTACGCATCCGGCTCGCCCAACGGGTGGCGATTGTAGCCCGCGGGCTCGTTGCATTGAAATACCAGCAGGCAGTGGAGTGCTTGGGGATGGATGCAGATCATGCTTTGTGTGGGCGTGTGTGTACTCGCCGCGGGGCGAACTTTTTCCCCAGCCCAGGCGTTTACGCCTGGGAATCGGCTCCGTTGTACGTGTCGGGAACCGTTCGTCGACAACCCGCTCACCACTGGTTTGTTCGCTGGCGACGAACGGTTCCCGACACGACGACGACTCGACTAGGGCGCTTCGTCCCAGGCATGAATGCCTGGGCTAGGGAAAACTGGCGATTCTCCACTTGCATTCAGTCATTACGATTGCCGAGTGCAATCCGCGACTTGCAACCGCTTGTGGCAGGAAGGTTCCAGGCACCGGCGTTTGCCACCAAAGTGCCTCCCTGCTAGCAGCCCGTTTTTCGGATACAATCGGGGTCACACGAGCGGATCTGTGGAAGGGATAGTGGAAGGGACATTGCATGGCGCCGTATGCACTGACGATTTTCGCGAGCGCATTTCTGCTGTTTCTGGTGCAACCGCTGATGGGCCGGTTTGTGCTGCCCTGGTTCGGCGGCACACCGGCGGTGTGGACCAGTTGCATGCTGTTTTTCCAGGTGCTGCTGCTAGTCGGCTACGCCTATGCGCACGCCACCAGCGACTGGCTGCGGCCGCGTGCGCAGGCCGGCGTCCATCTGTTCTTGTTGCTGGGCTCGCTGGCCCTGTTGGCGCTGGTGCCCATTGTGCCGGCCGAATCGTGGAAGCCGACGGGCGACGAAGCCCCTCCGTGGCGGATCATGGCGCTGTTGGCCGTGACGATCGGCACGCCCTACTTCGTGTTGTCGACGACGGGCCCCTTGCTGCAGCACTGGTTTGGCCACGCGCATCCGGGCCGCTCGCCGTATCGGCTGTACGCCTTGTCGAACGTGGGCTCCTTATTGGCGCTCATCAGTTATCCGTTCGTGGTCGAACCCGCGCTGACGCTCGGCGTGCAGGCCCGAAGTTGGACGTGGGGTTACGCGGTTTTCGTGCTGGCCTGCGGCTGGTGTGCGGCGCGGTTCTTCAGGCCGAAGCGCGAAGCCGATTCAACGTCGGGCGTGGCTGGTCAGAGCGAGACGCCGAGACCCTCCCCCGGCCCCTCCCTGGAAGGGAGGGGAGTCAAAGGGCGGCCCTCCGCCGGTTCCGAAGGGAAGGGCGGTTCCGAAGGGAGGGGGGTAAAGGACTCGAAAGCCGCGGCGCGCAGTTCCACAGCATCGCCCGCCAACGATCCACCCCCACGGCCTTCGTGGTTCGACATGACGATGTGGGTGCTTTTAGCCACGTGCGGGTCGGTGATGTTGCTGGCGACGACCAACCAAATGTGCCAGGAAGTGCCTGCGGTGCCGTTTCTTTGGATCTTGCCGCTGGCGTTGTACCTGCTGTCGTTCGTGATCTGCTTCGACAGTCCACGTTGGTACGTGCGGTGGCTGTTCGGTCCGCTCTTGGCCCTCTCGGCAATTGCCGCCTGCATTTTGTTGTACGTCGGCGTGGGGGCGAACCCCAATCAGAAATGGGTCCGCGATTGGCTCGAGAAGCTGTCGGGTTGGGGCATTACCATCGACATGACGAGTTTGGAAAACTTCGTCGACTATCTGGCGAGAGTCGAAGTGCAGATCGCGATTTACGCCGTCGCGCTGTTCGCCTGCGCGATGGCTTGTCACGGCGAACTGACCCGCGGCAAGCCGCACCCCCGTTATCTAACGCTTTTCTTTCTGCTGGTGGCCTGCGGCGGCGCACTCGGAGGCGTGCTCGTGGCACTGGTGGCGCCACGCGTTTTCTCCGGCTATTGGGAATACCACGTGGGGCTGGCCGCCGCCTGCGGACTGGTGATGGTCGCCATCGCCCGCGATCGCACGGGTTGGCTGAGCTTCGACAAACGCTGGTGGGCGTGGATTCCGCTGATTACTCTACTCGCGGCACTGGTCTTTGCGCTGGATATTCAGCGCGAGTTTGGGCTCGAGTCCCGTGGCTCGAAACGACTCGAGCAAACGCGAAACTTCTTTGGCGTGCTGCGCGTCATGCAGAAGGACAGCGACCCCACGGATGACGATCGCGATCCCAACGGCGAGAACTACACGCTCACGCACGGGCGCATCTTGCACGGCTACCAATACCGGGAGAAAGACAAGCGGAATTGGCCGACGACCTACTACGGGTATGGAAGCGGCGTCGGCTTGGCGATTCGCTTTCACCCCAAGAGCACCACGCCCACGGGACAACTCAAGCCGCTGCGGATCGGCGTGGTAGGGCTGGGCACGGGCACGATCGCCGCCTACGGCCGCGAAGGCGACTATCTGCGGTTCTACGAAATCAATCCCGAGGTCGTGCGGTTGTCGGGCCCCCAGGGAGAGTACTTTACGTACTTCCAAGATACGCCCGCCAAGAAAGAGGTTGTGTTGGGCGATGCCCGTGTGCAAATGGAAGGTGAACTGGCCCGCGGCGAGCCGCAGAAGTTCGACGTGCTGGCGGTCGACGCCTTTTCCAGCGATTCGATTCCCATGCACCTGATAACGCTCGAAGCGTTTGAGCTCTACAAGCAGCACCTGGCCGAAGGCGGCATTCTGGCGATGCACGTTTCGAACCGCTACATGGAACTAAGCAGCGTCGTGCGCGGCACTGCAAAGGAACTGGGCATGGAGGCCTTGCGGATTGAGTCGCCGGACGATGACTCGCAGGGCGCCAGCGCGGCCACTTGGGTGCTGGTGACGAACAATAAGGCATTCATCAATTCGCCCGCGATACGCGACGCTGTCACACCCTGGACCAAAAAGGATCCGGAGCCAAAACCATGGACCGACGACTTCGCCAGCCTGGCGAGCGTCCTGAAGAAATCAAGCGCGGCTGCCGAGGAGCCAGCGAAAGAGGGCGGAGACGCGGAACAAGAAGAATGATCGCAATTGCGATCGAACAACTGTCCGCAATCCGTTGATCGACTGCCCTTTAGGGCGGAACAACCTTCGTGGATGATGAAAGCCCGCTGAAGCGGGCGACGACGACTTTTCTTGATTAACGAAAACCCAGGCATGAATGCCTGGGCTAAGGAAAAGTGGCGATCAATTCACAATCAATCATCCCCATAGAACTACCAGGACGAAGCCGGCATTGCGATGGGCCGTGCTGGTCGGCTGTGCGTCGTTTGGCATTCGAACGAAAAGAGCCCCGGGGCTGTTCCGCTCCCCGGGGCTCTGTAACGATCATCTGCTTAACGGCCAATCCTTACCGAACCGCTTCGGCCAGCATTCGCGTGTTGGGCACGCTGTGCCGGTTGAGCAGGCCGTCCTCGTCGGTCTCGATGACCGTGGCCACGGGGCCAACTTCGCGGACCGTGCCCACGAACCCCGCCACGGTCACGCGATCGCCCGCGTGCAGCCGCTGCCGGGTGTAGTAGCCGGCCAGGATGCCGCCCATCACTTCGCGGCCACCCAGCCCGAAGGCCAACGCAAAGCCCACTGCCACCGCGCCGAAGGCGATCAGGATCATTTGCTCGAGCAAGGGGAACACAATGTCTAGTTGCTTGAACGCGGCGACGAACGTCATCAGCCCAAGCATGTAGTAGCAGCCGTTGGCCAGTTGTTCCGAGTAGCTGATGCCCAGCCGATCGGTGCTGGTGGCGACCACGCCCCGCAGGAACGTGGCGATCAGCAAGCCGACAACCACGACGACCGTGGCGACGAGCAGCTTGGGAATCCACTCGACAACCTGCTCCATGGCCGCCGACAACGTGGTGAACTGCAAGATGTTGAACGACGCGGTCAGAAACACGCACATCGTGAGCCAGAACACAATCCGGCCGACGATCCACGGTACGTTCCGCTTGATGCCCACCTGCTTCATGGAACCGGCCAGGCCGCTGCGCTCGGCGGCGGTTTGCAGGCCGATCGAATCGGCGAGCGCGGTCACCGCGCGGTCTAGAATCTTAGCGACGAAATAGCCCACGACCAGCACCAGCACGCCACCCACGATGCGCGGCGTGACGTTGATGATCTGGTTGAAGGCGTCGTTGAAGCTCTGTTCGAGAGCGGCGCGCCACGATTCCATCGTCTCTAAAGAACGACTCGTTACGTTTTCGGGCATGGCCATGATAGGTCTCCTTGCAAAAAATGTTCGATCGAAATGTTTGGCGAATAGGGGAACAATGATCCCGCATCACGGGGGCGTCGCGGGCCGATCGCCTCCGTCGGCCCGTCGTCCTCCCGTGAAGGAATAACTCAGCAAACCCAGCAGGCCCGCGGCCAAATGCACCATCGCATAGGGCAGGGCCTTGAAAAGCAATTCGGCGAGATGCAGCAGCAGCAAACTATGGTTGACGCGACGATGGACCTCGCGATCCAGCTCGGCCGGTGGCGCGGGCACTTCGGTCGCGGACAGTTGTTCGAGTAGGTCGATGCTCATGGGTGGTGTTCGTTTCGACTGGGGGGCGGGCGTCTCGCCCGCCAGAAGCGTTGACAAAGCAAGGCGGGCGAGACGCCCGCCCCCCAATGTTCATTCCGTGGTGTCTTTGTGTCGTAGGTTTACTTTCTCTCGCGCTCGGCTGACGCGCATTTTGCACGCACTTACGGTCATCTCGAAAATCGCCGCCAACTCTTCGTAGCTGTAGCCTTCCGCGTATTTCAAGATCACCATCGCGCGGTCGACTTCGTCGAGCGACTCCAACAGCTCGAGCACGTCCAACCGCTGCGCATCTTCGGCCGGCGCCGCGACAGGTTTCTCCAACCGATCGTCGGCGACCGTCGTTTCGTGCCGCTGCCGGCGTCCTCGCCCGCGCCGCAGCGACAGGCACGTTCGCACGGCCACCCCGTGAACCCACGTGGCGTACTTGCTGCGAGCGTCGAAGCGGCCGCGGTGGAGGAACAATCGCACGAAGACTTCCTGGGCCGCGTCGTTGGCGTCGTGCTCGTTGCCCAACAGCCGATAGCAGATCCGCCACACTCGCTGGCGAAACCGGTCGACCAGAGCGACAAATGCGGGGCCGTCCGAGCCCTCGCGGGCTGCCTCGGCGGCCAGCTCTTCGTCTGTTTGCTCACGAACGTCCAAAATCGCGTCCACACATTAGCGCCCTGCCAGGCCTCGGTGGTGATTGGTCCTCACCGAGTTAGTAGCCGCGGGCGGGACTCGGGTCACAGGAATTGGCGCGGAATCCGCGCTTACGGCGCAAGCCATTGCCGCTAAAGAAGATATAGCATTCACAGGCGTTCGAGCGGTCCGCATCGAACCACAAGAGTTCCTTGCCGGTCAAGGTCAAATCGGCACGACCGGCGCCACCTGCGCGCATGAAGAAGACTCGAGCCCGTCGAAGAGTAAGGCTTTCGACAGCGCGTGGCGAACCGCGCAAGAAGGAAATCGACGTCGAGCGTCGGCAGTCGATTTTTGACGGGCCGCGGTTAGGCGAGAGCGGCCGCCAAGGTTTCGGTGAGTGCAAGTTCCAAGTCGGCGGCCCGCGTGAGGACGTTGTCTTGCGTCCCCCGCGCGCTGGTGAGCTCTTCGAGCCAGACCAGGTAGCGGCGCAGGCTTCCTTGCGGCCATAACGACGCATCGCTGCGGGCCGCTTCCAGCAAGCCCTCGATCAGGTGCGTGGTGCGCGTCACGGGTTCGACCGGAACGACCATGGCCGCCGACTTGATCGTGTGCAGCGTGCGGAACAGGTCGTTGATCAGATCGGCGGTGGGCGTTTTGGATTCGGCTTGCGCGATCAGAGTCTGCAATCGCAGCACGCGATCTTGCAATTCGCGATGGAACGTTTGCCAAATATGCGGATCGACACCCCGAGGCGCGGCTGAAGCTGGGAGGGCGGCAGGCACCGTCGGTTTCGCGGGCTTAGTCGCCTCATTCGCAATCGCCGGTGAAAGTTGTTTCGTCGAGGCCGAATTCACGGGCGATTCGATCGCGGACTTTTGTGCCGCCGGAGATTGCTGGCTCGGAATGGGCGACTGCGCGGGAGTGGCGACTGCCGTTGCCGATAGCGGCGTGGCAGGCGCAGGTGTGACGGGGGTTACCGCGGACTGCTCGGGTGCGGAGTGCTTCTGCAACGCGGCCAAAATGAGCTGGTCGGCCAATTCCACGACCTTACCCAGCTCGGGTTTCGAGATCTGGGCATCGGCGCCCACGGCCTGCCCCTTCTTCTGATTGTCGGGCGTGACGATCGACGAGTAGAGCATCACCGGCAGGCGTTTGAGATCGGGGTGTTCCTTGATCCGCTTGGTGAGATGGAAGCCGTCGACCTGCGGCATTTCGACGTCGCTGATCAGCAGATCGCAGATGTCCTCGATGCGGCCGCCGTTCTTCAAGGGGCTGCTGATCCACTCCCAAGCGTCGGCCCCGTTCTCGAAGAATTGCAGATTGGTGTAGCCGCTGGCGCGGAGCGTGGTGCCGATCGCCTCGCGAACGGTCGGCGAGTCGTCGGCCAGCACCAGGCGGGCCGTCTCGCGCGGGGCGTTGTTTGGGTTGGCGACCGAGTCTTGCCGGAAGAAGCGTTCGGTCACCTGGTCGATGATCATCTCGAAATCGAGCATGACGATCAGACGATTCTCGCAGCGGGCCATCGACGTGACCGGCGTGTGCGACATGGCCATGATGCCCGGCACCGAGAGGATGTTTTCCCAGCTCAGCCGGTGGATGCGCTCGACTTCGTCGACCAAAAAGGCGGTTTGCTGCTGGTTGAAGTCGGCCAGGATCATCTTGGTTTCGGTATCGGCACGCGTCGGTTGGATTTCGAGATGATCCAAGAGCGACACGCAGGGAATCACCTGGTTGCGCAGCTTGAACACGCCGCGGATCGAACGATGCGCGCGAGGCAGATTCGTGATCCGCGTGGCGGGCAGAATCTCACGAACCTTGGCCACGTTGATGCCGAACGTGAAATCCGCCACGGTGAACACGAGCATCTCCAGCTCGTTCGTCCCACTTTCCAAGAGGATTTCTTTGTCCAGCAGGATATTGCTGACGCGCGTCATGTTTGGTCCTCGACGGAAAGAAGCTGGGGCGGCGGCCACATGCTTGGCCGGCGATTCGCTGAGTCGCCACGAATCTCTATCGATTGGCGTGACTCTATCGCCTGAGTAAGAAATCCGTTCCCGGCATAAGCAATCTAGCCGGAAGAATGCGCCCCGAGCGCGCGGAATGTTCGCAACGAATATGCCGATTGCTCCGATCGAATCGCGGATCACGCGGGTTGGTGCGTCGTTGAGGGCAAAGCGCGGCTACTTCGCGCTGGCCATGCGCACACTTCGGACGTATTTGTGGCAATTGACGCAACTCATCGTCAACTGCACGTAGGCCAGCGCGGCCGCATCGCCGTTTCGAGCCTTGGCCGCTTTGGTCAGGTCGCCGGCAATCCGCTGAAAATCCGCGCTGTGATGGCGATATTCGGGCGTCTGGAAAACGCGCCAATTTGCATCCTGCGCCAGCAAGGCCAGTTGCTGCGAATTCTTAGCGATCATATCGAAATCCTCGATCGCGACGCCCTCCAAGATACTTTGCGAGTGCTTTAATTTGAGCTTCATCAGCGCGCTCACTTCATTGGGCTTGGGTTGATCCGCGGACCCGCTCGCGATCAGCCCACCGCAAACCGCGACCACCGCGACCGTTAAAAGTGTGGATCGCTTGTTCATCGTTCGTCCTTTCAAGTCAGAGTCGCCAAAAAAACGGGGAGAGCCGCCTGACGTCGACGCATGCACAAACGCACTTCTAAATGCTCGACTCCGATCGCACTACTTGCACGTCAGCACCGTGAAGCGGCGCGGCCGACGATGGCTCCAACATCGCCGCTCATCGGCAGTCGTTCCAGGCCGGCCGGACCGTGAATCCCGGGGCGCCCCCGCCCGATGAACGGCTATTCCGTCAGCCGCGGATCGGCGTTGAATGCCTGCATGAGGAGTTGATTTTCGCCCGCCTCGTGGGTCAACAACTCTTTGAGCACTGCGTGGGTTGTTTCCTGGATTGTCGGCCAGGCAAAGGGGTCGCCTTCGCGGGGGGAGCTGTGTTGTTTGAGAGCCTCGACATACGCGTCGTTGATCTTGCCAAGCAACTGTGGGTGTTGGCGTTCCAGTCGCGCGGCCTCGGGGCCCAGCCGCGGAGCATGCGAGATCGCTTCATCGAGGTAGCCGCCTTCCTCCTCCCGTGCAAAATGATCTCGCATGAAATCGCGGACGGCGGCGAGCCGCTCGACGACTTGCAAGGTGCGCTCACCCTTCCAACCCTGGTCCGCCGCTGCCGAGAATGCTCCCTCGACTGTCCGGACCAATTGGGCCAGCTCACGATGCTCGACCTTCAGCGCCGCGAGGTACGGACTGGAACTATCTTCGGTCATCGTCATACACTCCACAGTGGCCATCGCGAATTTCGCGTTCCGTGTTGCGGGAGGGCCTGAGGTCACAAATACCTTCCGAATTGGTAGTGCGATTACCATTTCAGGCCGAATTGGTCGCCGCCGCTGGCGCGGCCGGTGCCGCCTTTCAACGGTTCCGAACGAGGCTTGGCCACCGGCTTGGCGGCTGCTTCCTCGGCGGACTCTTCGACGTCTTCTTCCTTCTTGATCGGCATGGGCCGAGCGGCCAGGGCCTTGATCGATAGGCTGATCCGCTGCTGTTCGGGGTCGATCGACAGCACTTTAGCCTCGACCACGTCACCTTCCTTAACGACGTCGCCGACACGGAAGACGCGTTTGTGCGCCAGTTCCGAGATATGCACCAGCCCTTCGACGCCCGGCTCTAACTGCATGAACGCGCCGAACTCCATGATCTTCGTGATCGAGCCTTCCACCCGCGAACTCACGGGGTATTTGGCCGCCGCGGTGGTCCAAGGGCTCTCCATCAGATCGCGATACGCCAGGCTGATCTTGTGGGTATCGGGATCGATTTTGCGGATCATGACTTTGATCGGCTGGCCGAGTTGGAGCACGTCGCTGGGGTGCTTCACGCGTTGCCACGAGAGCTGGCTGACGTGCAGCAGGCCATCGACGCCCCCCAAGTCCACGAACGCGCCAAAGGCCTGCAAGCTGCGAACAACCCCATCGCGGATTTCGCCTTCCTTGAGTTCGGTGAGCAGCTTCTCCTTGGCCTCGGCCCGCTCGCGATCGATGACGTCGCGCCGGCTGAGGATGAGATTACCCCGCTCGGGGTTCGCTTCCGAGACCAAACAGACGAACTTCTCACCGACGAACTGCGACAGGTCCTCGACGCGATACGGCCCGATCTGGCTGGCCGGAATGAACGCGCGGATGTTGTTGACTTCGCACTCTAGCCCGCCCTTGTTGTGTCCGGTAACGCGAGCTTCAACCAGCACGCCTTCGGTTAGCGAGCCCCAATTGGCGCCGGCAATGGCGGCGTTGGGAAGCGTAAGTTGATACAGCCCCTCGTCCGCGTCGAACTTCACGACAGCCACTTCAAACGTGGCCCCCGCGACGGGTAGTTCGCGAAAGACCTTGAGCGGCAGGATGCCCTGGTTGCGCTCGCCCAGATCGAGAAAGACATTCTCGCGATGCACGCGCATGACCCGGGCTTGCCGCCGCGTGTCGGGCTCGATCTCGGCTTGCGGAGGCGCGGCCGACCCGGGCGCCATGGCTTCCTCGAGCGAGAGACCGCCCAGGGCGGCTTCGACTTCGTCCTCCAATTCGGGCGGCAGTTGTTTGCGGAGGTTGGGGACCGGAAACTTCTTGCCGCCGCGACCGTGCGACTCTTCGACCCCGTAGTTGGGGTCCTCATAGGCTGGCGTATCGAGTGCTGGCGTTGCGGGGCCGTCGTCCTCGTCGCCCGGCCGCCGTTCGCGGCGTGCAACCTGTTCGCGCCCTGTAACCTGCTCGCGAGTAGCTGGCTTGTCTTGAACCGCCGGCGCGGCAGCGGAGAGCGGCTTGGATTCCGATCGCGCTTCCGCGGCGGCATCTGGGCTGGTCGGAGGCGCAGTGCTGTCGACATAGCGATGTGCCGGCGCGCGGGCACGCACCAGGGGACTGCCCGGCCGCTGCGTGCCGATCCTGATCCGCGGCGCGGCCGATTCGGAGGTGTCAGCGGCAGGCGCTGCGCTCGGCTGCTCGGCAACGGCCGGTGCGGTGGCGGGCGCGGTACTTTCCGTGTGACTCACCGTCGCGGGTGCGATGGGAGATTCGTCTTGGTCGCTATTCATCGATCGTAATTTGTGGACGATTGAACGAGTCGCGGGGCGTGATACAGTCCAGCTTAGCATATCCGCTTGGCACGGCGGCTTCCATGCGTCTGGCGGGAAAAAAGTGGCGGATCGAGACGACGCCAAGGGTGGCGAATCGTTGGCTTTGGAGCGCGCAAAATGAACACCGTCGACCCACGGAAGTACGGACCTGCCGTTGCCGAACTGCTTGCCGCACCGCGGCTGGCTGAGCTTGGCCCGGGATCGCCCGATCGGCGGCTTACGGCATGAGATATTGACTCAGTAGTCCTGTTTGTGCCGAACTACGCGACCGCCCCTAGCGCGAGGAAACGTTCGCTTTGGCCGCGCGGTCGCAACCGCGTCGCGATGACCGATGACTTTTTTTGGCCATCCACACGTCGCCGCCTGCGACGGTCTGGCCTGAAACGAGCTACTTTTTAGCGAC
>Ga0163144_10008409_pt1 | contig 22346 bp, 19 predicted proteins | sample OliLak19BULKMAT1_FD_123175 | JGI IMG/M metagenome (GOLD analysis project Ga0163144, IMG submission 123175) | Freshwater microbial mat bacterial communities from Lake Vanda, McMurdo Dry Valleys, Antarctica - Oligotrophic Lake LV.19.BULKMAT1 | ecosystem: Environmental > Aquatic > Freshwater >... | reverse complement strand
TAACCCAATTCAGTAGCGTCATAAATTGATTTACTACGGTCGTAACCAAGTTCAGTAGGGTCATAAATTGATTTACTACGGTCGTAACCAAGTTCAGTAGGGTCATAAATTGATTTACTACTGTCGTAACCCAATTCAGTAGGGTCATAAATTGATTTACTACGGTCGTAACCAAGTTCAGTAGGGTCATAAATTAATTTACTACGGTCGTAACCCAATTCAGCAGGGTCATAAATTGATTTACTACGGTCGTAACCCAATTCAGTAGCATCATAAATTAATTTACTACGGTCGTAACCCAATCGTAATATATAGGGAAATAAAAAAGGGCAAAAAAATTCATTTTGCGCTTTTTTGTGGTAAAATATTGATGTTTTGAAGATGCTTAAATTAGCTAGGCGGAGTATGTTTTAAGCTAAGGCAACCAACTTATGCGCCTTTGAAGAGGAAGGTATAAGTACCAAAAGGTTTTAAAGAAAAAATGAATGAATTGGATGATGGGGTAGGGCATTTTTTTTAGCCAAGGCATTTTGCTATAAAAAAACTTTAGCGAAAGCGCCCCCAATACGTTGGCGCAAATGCTGTGTGGGTGATGGGCAAACTCTGGGCGCACTATATCAAACACCAACACAAACCTTCTTTCATTGGTCAAATTCCAGGTTTGGTGATAGTGTGCATCGCTAAACATTATCACTTTGCCCTCTTGCCAGCCTTGTTCTTCATTGCCCACGCGCACACCACATTGGGGCAAGCCTGCTGGAATTTTTAAGCCCAGGTGGCAGCGAATGGTAGTGTTTGTTTCGCCATTGTGGGGCAGCACTCGGCTTTGAGGTTCTAGCACTGTGATGCCACCAAATACAAGATTGGGAATTTGCATCAGTAGCTGGTGTGTTTTTGGAAAACGGGCACAGTTGGCGTGCGTTTTCCAACCAAAATTGTAGAAGTAAATATTTTTCCACGCATCTGGGTGCGAAAGGTAAGGTGGGTTGAAATTTTTAATGGCATTCAGTTCTTCATCAGTAATAATGCCTAATACCTCTTGGCGTATGGTATGCCAGTTATTTTCTAATTCAACTATGGCTGAAAAATGGGCTGAATTATAAAAGAAATCGTGCTTGCCAACGTAGGTTTCTTCTTTAAGAAAATATTGCTCTGGCTCTATCTGTTGGTTCATGAAAAGAAAATAATTAGCTATGTGGCAAACTAAAACAATTTACTGCGTGTTTTAGTAAATAATTACATTAAAGAACTAAAACTGATTATGTTTAAAAATTATTATTTATGAAAGTAGTACTCGTTCGACCCCCAAAGTTGATGGTGCGAGGCACACTAACCATGAAGCCAACCCCACCCTTGGGCTTAGCTTATGTGGCAGCAGCAATTGAAGCACTTGGTGTAGAAACACATGTGGTTGATAGCATAGCCGATGCACTTGATGAGTTTTGGGAAACAGATATTGAAAAGGATATTGTAGTGCAAGGCATGTCCTTTGAGCGCATTGCCCAGCATATACCACCCGATGTTGATTTGATAGGTTTTAGTTGCATGTTTTCAAACAACTGGTTGCTTGATGAAAAATTGATAAACTATATAGCGCAAAAGTTTCCAAAAGCTATGATAATAGCCGGTGGAGAAAGTGTTTCGAGCATGGCAACATATGTGTTGAAAAACAGTAGCACCCATGCTTGCATTATAGGCGAAGGTGAAGAAACTACAGCCAGCTTGGTTCAATGCTTAATAGATGGAGATGACTGGAAAAAAACTGAAGGAATTGCTTATAAAGATAATGGTGAGGTAAAAACTAATCCACGCAGAAACCGCATCCGAGATTTAGATGAAATTACTTATCCAGCATGGCATTTGTTTCCTACCGAATTGTATTTTGAACACGATGTAACATGGATACCCACCCCATACCGTAGCTTACCCATGCTTGCCACCCGCGGCTGCCCTTATACCTGCACCTTTTGCAGCAGCCCCCAAATGTGGACTACTAAATACAGCCTGCGCAAGCCCGAAAACATTTTGGCTGAAATGGAATTTCATTATCAAAAATATGGCGTTACCAGTTTCGAACTATTTGACCTTACTGCCATCATCAATCGCCATTGGGTTTTAACGTTTTGTAAAATGTTGCAAAATCACTCACAAAAATTCTATTGGCAGATGCCCGCAGGCACTCGCAGCGAAGCATTGAGCAGCGAAGTGATTGTTGAAATGGCAAAAGCTGGTTGCACCAACTTAACATTTGCGCCCGAAAGCGGCAGTGCAGAATTGTTACAAGCTATTCAAAAGAAAGCTAATCCGGAAAACATGCTTAGTGCTATGAAAACAGCATCGAAGTTAAACATGTATATCTATATCAATCTTATTCTTGGCTTGCCCGGTGAAACACATAAAGACATTTGGAAAACAATTTGGTTTTTGATTAAAGCTGCCCTTGCAGGAGCGCATGATATTGGACCGGGAATTTTCATGCCCTATCCAGGCACTGTGCTATTTGAAGAGCTTGCTGCAAAGCAAGAGGTAACTTTAAATAATGAGTATTTTCTTCACATACTTAAAATTGATTCGTTTTTCGGCAATAAAATATACAATAAAAATCTCTCAGGAGATGCCTATAGGTTCTACAACTTATTTATGTTGGCTATCTTCTATTCAGTATCATTTGCCTTTCACCCGTTGCGCGTGTGGAAATTGTTTAAAAACGTGCACAATAAAACATACGTTACCCGAAGCGAAAAAACAGCAGGCTATCTAATGGAGCAACTTTTTTCAAAAAAGAAAGGCAAACAGTTGTTGTTACAAAACCCTTAATCTAACCCAGTTATACTAAAGTAATAAAGAGGCGGATTATCAATCGCAATCTTGCTGATAAGCTGTTCATTATTTGATGAGATGATTTTTACGGTTTGCAAATCTTTCCCATGCACAATACTCAAGTATGCAGTTAAAAAATTCATTCTTTCTTCAGTAGAAATCACAACAACGCTGTCATGCATTAAACTCAAATTTCTATAAAAACTCTCCACACTTCTTGAATTGCATCTGCACAAGCTATCAAGGTATTCTTTGTATTGAGGAATAATAGCCATTTCGCCCATATCGTAATAAGCAATACTGCTTACCGAGTCAAAACTATGCAACTGAAGTGGGCTGCCGTAAAAAATGGCTTTAGAATGTCCATCCAACAACAACATTTTATTTTTAGCAATTGTATTTATTTCTGTTTCCACTAGGCGCAACAGTTGAGAATTTTGCCGATATTGTTGTGCATTTGACCACTCATTGAAAAATGTAAAAACTGCAATAAACAAAAGCGCAGCAATACTCCATTTTTTAAAAACCATTCTATTTTGCTCTATCAGAAAAAATAAGTTACAAAACGAATAAAGTTGTGATAGATATACATAGTGCCGATCATCTAATTTTACAGAATAGGCTAACGAAAAAACAATTAGCCAAAAAGAAATATTAAAAAATATCACTAAAACCCTTTGAGTAAGTTTAGTGGAAAAATACAGCGCAAGTAAAAGAGCATTCAGGAGCAAATAATATAGGTGATCAAAAATTGTTTGTTGTGCTTTTTGAAAAGCTTCTTTAATCTTACTTCCATAGTTTATTTGTTTGGTAGTTTTTGCTTTTAGCTCCACCATTTCTAAAACTAAAGCTTCGGTAATTTCTGCTTCATCATTTATATAAAACCGCTCCACTGCTCTGAACTTCATACTATCGCGCAGTGATAAACCTTTAAAGGATTCAGCATTCATGCCCCCATCTGCCACATAAAAAAGTGGCGCCTCTATCTTTTTAAGAAATGGGACTTCATTAAGCGATTGGTAACCCCCATAAACAACAATTGCTCCAGCAATTGCAAAGGGTATCAAGAAAAGTGCTGTTTTAATTTTTTGCTTGGAATAAGCTAACAAAAACAAACCAATAATAAGCGATGCGCCCATAGCACTTTCTTGTCGCCAGAAATAACTAAATGTATAGAAGCTAAATGCGACAACAAGTTGAACATTGCGCCAAAAAGAAGACTGCGATTCAAAATACAAAAAGTAAGCACCCAAAAGTGCCACACCGCAAAGAATAAAACTATTCCCCGTTAGGCTTGGCGAAAAAAGCGTGGGCATTATAATTACTAAAACAATACCCAGCACTAAAAATAAATTGCCCCATGTGCGGGGATTAATTTTCTGCCATAATAATAGCCCCATGGAAGTATAGCTTAATAAATACATCAATAAGGAAACCCAACCTGTTACTAGTAAGTGTGGAAGAAGTTTTTGCCCCCATAAAAACACCGGAGCAATGCCAAAGAAGCCAAAAATATAAAATTGGGTTAGCTGATAGTTGGTAGCAATACCTCCAATTAAATGAGCAATAAAGCCATCATAAAAATCCCATTGACGGGGAAATACAATGCAACAACCTGTATAAGTAAGTACAAAACAGAGTAGAAATAAAATACTACTTGATAATCTACCTTGAATAGATCTAACCAACAGTGCCCTGATATAAGTCACAATACTGATGCTAGGCTGTTTCAAAAACTGGTTGGTGAATCACTTTTATTTTGCTGCGTTTAATCAATTCACCCAAAGCCATTTCACCTCTTGATTCATACTTTTTTGTAATAATATTGCGAAGGGTTTTAAAAAATCTGGATGGATGAAACATGAAATTGCTGGCATAGAAAATAAAGAGATAAAAGAAAAGATAGAACCTTAATGCAGGCTTGCTAATGTGTTGGTTATAAAAAGTGTTTTCAAAAAAGGTATCCACATTAATAATTTCAAGAAAATATTCATCGCTGTCCATATTTATTTTTCCCTCATCGCGCAGTTGCTCAAAAAGTTCACTGCCAGGGTATGGCGAAAAAATTGATGGTGCCATATCGTTTACACCAGCTTTGCTCGCTTTTATCAAAAAGCCAATACTAGCCCAAATGTTTTTATGTGTTTCGTTCGGAAAGCCGATTATGAAGTTGATTTTGATGTTCATACCCTCTTTGTGGCTATGGTTTATAGAGCGCAACATATCGCTCAAATTCACCTTCTTTTTGATAATTTTTAAGGTTTCAACACTGCCACTTTCGGGAGCATAGGTAATGTTGCGGCAGCCTGACTTATTTAACCAATAAGCTACTTCACTATCTATGGCTTCGCTGCGGGTGCCTGCGGGTATTTGCCAAGTAATACCTGAAAGATTTCTGTGGAGTAGTTCTTTACAGAAAGCGACAATCCATTCTTTACGGATTATGGCAGTGAGGTCGTAAAAATCAAAATTGCGAGAACCAAGGCGGTGATAGAAATCTTCAATTTCATCAGCTACATCTTCAACACTACGCATAAAATAGCGCGTGCCCCACATTTGAGGGCTACTACAAAAGGTGCAAGTGTAAGGGCAGCCTCGGGTAGCCATCAAGGGCAGCGAAATCAGACCCCTATCCACTCCATAAATAATGCTGTTATCTCTATATTTTTCAATCGGGAATAGCTCCCAAGCTGGGCGAGGAATGTTGTTTATCTCTCTTAGTCGTTTTCTTCTTTGGTTGATTACAGGAACATTTGCGGCATTGCGGTAGGTTATCCCCTCAACGGTTTCTAATGAAGAATCATTTATAAGGGCATTTACAAGCTCTACAATGGTTTCTTCACCTTCGCCTAAAACACAGGCGGTAAGGTGTTTAGTTTGCTTGATGCAGAAATCTGCACAAGCAGTAATATGTTCGCCTCCGGCAATAATTACAGCATTGGGAAAACGCTCCCCTACATAATCAATCAGCACCCTGTTATGAATCCAGTTGCCGCTAAACATGATGCTGAAACCGATAATATCTACATCAGCAGGTATCATGGCAACAGTATCTTTATTGGAAAGACCGTTGGATATGATATTATCTTGGAAGTGATAATAGTCGTTTGGTGCTTCCGCAATGCAATCAATGATAGAAACTTGGTGCCCTTGATTTTTTAAAGTCGATGCAATAAAAGCTAAGCCAAGTGGAGGGGCAGGTTTCATGGTAGCACTCATCGGCTTCATTAAGCGCTGTGGATTTATGAGACATATTTTCATGTTGTTACTCGCTGTTTATATTTATTCTTAAAGCCGTGAATATAACCAAAGAGTTAGTGATAAGTTTTATAAATTATAAAATAAAAGAGCGTAAGTATTAATCGTGAATTTTCCCCCAATACCTAAAATAATAGAAGCCTCCTGCAATTGCATCGGCAAATAGATTAGAGAGATACAGCAGTGTGGCTGCGATGATGAATTGTTGCTTGGTAGTATTATTAATTGTTGCTTTTGATTGCTCTGCAATCAAGTTTAAAAATTCATACCCAGCAATGTTTACAGTGCCTAAGCCACCTGCTGCCGAAGGTATGGTGGTTGACACACTATAAAATCCGTTCATATAAAGAGCATTGGAGAAGGTAGCATAGCTAGTGTTAGATAATGTAACAAAAAGTATAAAAAAATTTGCAAATGCTTGCAACATCCAGTAAGCTATTGTTAATAGCATTAGAACAATTGCCGCCTCTTTGCTGAATCTAAAGATATTTGCTCCTTTAATGAATGGAGCTGATACCTTGTTTAACTTATTGAGGAAAAGTTGCAATAAAAATGCCTGTTGACTTAGTTTAAGAATGAAAGGGTATGTTTTGCCCAACGTGGTTGCTATAATTGTAATTGTAAAAAATAAAACACACATAAGGATTGTCAATTGCACAAATGGATTGTACCAGCCTTCATATAAGGTTGCGGCAATCAAAACAATTGTAAATACGTAAACTCCATCAAAAAATCTTTCAATAAAACAACTGCCCATAATTGACCAAAAGGGTACTTTAGATACTTTGCTCAGGTAGTAGGGTTTAGCAATATCGTTTGCAGCTGTGGTGGATATTATGCTTAGCCACATACCTATAAAGGTTGCTTCGTTTACACTTTGTTGTTTTACAAATATATTTTGCTGGGCAAGCAGGTATCGCCAGCGATAGGCTCTAAGATAGTTCAGCATTATGGTAATGATAATAGCTATCAGAAAGTGTATGGAACACATCTTACTTTGCAATAAAATCCAATCTATTTTACCAACTTGGTTATACAAAAATGATAGGCTCAGTAAACTTACCCCTATTCCAATTAGCCACTTATATTTTTCCATAATTATTGGATGTAAGGTGGGTCGTATGCAATCATGAGACCAATAATAATACAGAATGATATATTGCATAAAATTTGTTTGTACCACAACAGTTATCTTACAATGCGTTTTGTAATAATTTCAGGTGTTTTTTTAGGGCTTGGGTTATGCACCCTTGCTGGTGTGTTTTTTCTTGAAGATTACGAGGCATATATAGCGGCAGTGGGGTATGGCTTTCCGGCTGCACCAACAGATTTGTGGCTTACAAACGGAATGTTTTGTTTGATGCCATTCATATATTGTTTTTCCTCTTTTTTTGAAGTGAATTTCTATGGAGTTTTTTCTGTTATAATGGCTTCTCTATCGGTATTGGTTGTTATTCGCCTGCTGTGGAAATTGGATGCTACTAGTTCTTCGATAAGTTGGGTGTTATTGGCAGGCACGCTTCCGCTTATTTTAAATAATTTATTTATACTAAGTTTTACAAGATATAGCGTTCTACTTGCCGCAGCGGGTCTTGTTTACAGCTTCATATTCAAATCGAAGCGGGTCGGATTTTTTCTATTTGCATTGGGTACTATTGCCCGAATGCATACTTCGCTTATAGTGTTTTTGTTATTTGCTTTTTTTACTATCCCTCAACAAGGGTTCAAAAGGTTTGTGCGTGCAAACTTTTGGAGTGGTGTTTTTTTAGCTCTTGTGCTCTTCGTGTACCATGCCGAAAGATTATATACAAATAATACAGGTAAAATTTATGAGAGTTTCTATGAGTATAATTTTAATAACGCAGTGGTCAAAAACCCTGCGTTTACAATTGCTTCGCTAAAGGATAGCATGCTTTATTCTGCAGTAGAAAGGACCTTTCTGCTCGACACTGCTAATATAAATGTTGCCTATCTCAAAAAAATTGCCATACCAAGCAGACAGCTTTTTATTGCATTTGCTGCATCTGAGTGGAGAAAAGCTGCTTTTGATTTGTGGCACAATTATCTATTGTTTTATTGGGGTGCATTGGGGTGTTTTGCTTTGTTGTGTTTATATGTTGTATGGATAAGTAAAAATCGAAAATCGGTAGCTATTATACTTTTGTTCACCAGCATTTCGTGGCTTTTATTAATGCTTTTGATGAGTTTGTTTTTTCCCATGCAGCATCGTTTTTTTTCACCTATGCTTTTGGCATTGTTTGTAGGGTCTTTTTTGCTTTATGACTTTTCTTTCAAGAAGATGGACTTCAATAAGTATTTATTGTTTTTACCCATCGCTTTATTGCTCTTAAACATTCCTGTTTTTATAAACGTTTATCATGAAAACAGGCAATTGGCGCAGCAGGCAGATGATGCTCAAAATGCTGAAGAGGCTTTGCTTAAAATGATTAGCACACAGCCCGATAATTTTTACCTACTGCTCAATAGTGATGCATTTGTATCACCTTCACCTTTTGCCCATTTAAACCCATTGATAATTCAAAAGACATTTGTGCCCGATATTGGCTTTACCACGCATTATGGTTTTGCACAAATGCCATTTAAAACTCGTTTGGGCTTTACTCAACTCGATTTTAAATCGTTTGCAGATTTTTTAAAGCGCAACCAAGCGAAAACAATTTTTGTGGATACTAAAGCGGGTGAAAGGTTAGCACTTTACAAACAGTATTTTGATGTGGTGTGGGGTTTTAAATTCATCATTACTCCTGTGGATAGTAACTTACCGCCCTCATTAGGTGCTTTTACAATTGTTGCTAACGACAAATAACCCCATCTATATCTTTTAATGTAGCGTTCCTTTTTTTCATTAATTCCATTTTACTTCTTTTTCAAAACCTAACCAAATGTGGCTTATGATAAAAGCTGCGGTGGAAAGGGCTAAAAGCAACACCAGTATTATCCACCAACTTTTACCCAATAGTAAAGCGGCTGTAAATAATCCTAACAAAAGCAAACAGATTGTTGCAAAAGTTTTGCAAGCAGCCAGCAGCAAATAGGGTTTAAAATGCTGCAATCGTTTAATAAATGTATAGGTAGTGTTAGGCTTTAAACTCGGGCAATGTTGCACTGCTGCATTGCCAATACTATTTGGTGTTAAGTGCCATATCATAAATATATTGGCAAAGCGTCCGCTTTTTACAACTTCGGTTTTTAGTATTCTAAGGCTGCTGAAGTATTCTAGATGTCGGTATTTTCTCAAAAAAATATGATGAAACATCCATCGGGCAAAGCCCCTATAGCGCAACAAACTTTTGGGATGTGCTTTTATTTTAGCAATGCCAAAAACCAAATCGTAGTTATGGGTTTCAAAATAGTTTATCAGCACTGGCAGCTCGCTGGGTGGAAATTGCCCATCGTCATCCATAGTAATACATGCCGCGCCTTGGGCATGATGAATGCCGCAGGTTGTAGCGGCAAGTTGCCCGTTGTTTTTCAATAGTTCAATAGGTTTAAGCATTGGATAGATGACTTGTAAATCCGCTAAAAGTGCTTGGGTGGCATCAGTGCTGCCATCATTTACGGCTAGTATTTCATAGCTATACTTTGTTGGCATAGCCGCCACTATGCCTTCTATCACCTGCGCTATACTAGGCGTGGCATTAAATGCAGGTATTACTATGCTGTATTGCAAAACTGGATGCTTTGGTTTATTTTTTAAAAGCCGCGCAAAGTAACATTTTCAGCACTATGGGGTAAGTATCAAAACTATTATTGAATAGACAATTTTACCCATTTTGAAACTTTAGTTTGCCATTTGCGTATTCACCTTCAATCAAAAAAAATTAAAACATGAAATCTTTAAAACAAACCTCCCTATTATTTTTAGGTGGCATTTTAGCCGGCAGTTTGCTGCTGCAATCTTGTCAAAAAGAAGTGCCAAAAACAACCAAAGGCAATGCCTCGGGTATTACTTACATGAAAAAGGCTAATGCCATTTCTAACCAATCGCTTCAATTAGCCTCAGTAGCATTGAAAAGTGCAGGCGTAAAAGGCTTTTTCCGTACTGCGGCTCCTATTGATTCTATTGAATGTGCTAATCTTATTTATGATACTTTGGGCGTTCAACGCTCGGTGTTAATAGATTTTGGTACTGGCTGCACCAATAGTGACGGTAATTTTCTTGCTGGTTCTATTTTGGTAGAATATGAAGCCAATAATCAAGTAGATATTGACCTTTCAAATACAAAATTAACGCTTACGCTTACCAATTTTGTATCGCAAAACAGCCGCCAAACTGGCACTATCAATGTGCACAATAAAGGTATCAATGGAAGCGGAAATGTAGAAGCCTCCCTTGCCATGAACATGCAAACTACCGATTTGTTGAATAGCGAAGTGCTAAACGTGATTTTTAACCTTGATATTGAAGATACCCCATCTGAAATTCACCAAAATGGAAGCATGAATGTGGTAGATGGCAACGGTAACACAATACAAGTTGATGTTACGGAAACACTTTGGGAAGGTAAATCGGTAGGCTGCCAAGGTTTATACACCCATGGCAAAATGTTCATCACTACAACCGGTGACCCTGATAAACTAATAGAATATGGCGATGGTACCTGCGATGACATTGGGCACGAAACTGTAAGTGGCGTAAAAACCAGATTCACTGTTACAGCCAACTAATCTTATTTTAAAACACTTAAAAAAAATACAGCAATACCCGCCTGACAAAACAGGCGGGTATTGCTTTTTATGCTACTCCGAATATTCCATAAACATTTGTAGCATTTCATCGCTTGTATTCATCCCCTCTTCGGCATCGCGGGGCGGCAAAAAAGGATTGTTTGGATTGGCAGCCGTGTTATCAAATTCACCTTTTACCACAAAGCAATATCCCGCATCAATTTTTAAAGCAGTAGGCAATACATAATTTCCCTGCCAGCGATAATTCCATCTATTAATACGCACCAAACGAATTGTATCGGCAGTGGCAGCATTTACTGCATAGCTTTCAAAATATACCCCCCGCTGGTGCATGTGTGGGTACAATTTATGAAGCCATACGGTTTTGCTTAGTGGCGGATGTTTTATTAAAAAATTTTCCTTCTTTCCGGCAGCAATAAACAAGGGTTTATTAATATAAGACTCGCCTACTACCATCGTTTTTACTATCGTATTTTTTGCATTATCAGCGCGGCTCCAAAATTGCAGTTCAAAACCACCCGGCATTGCCGTATCGCCATGGCAGGCATAGTGTACCTGAATTGAAATATCGCTATGCGCAGGCAACAAATAGCTATACCCTGCAGTTAGCGGGCGTTTTTCAACACCAGGCAAATACAAGCCCATAAAACTAAATGGTTGATACACTTTCAAGCCCGTAATTTGGATAATATGAGCATCGTCTTGACGAATTATTACGCCCTTTTGATTCAATACCGAATTGCGCAAAATATGGGATGTATCTACCTCCATCCAAGCATGGTGTGTATTGGCGCGATTTAAAGGTTCAAACCCCCAAAGCGCAGCATTTTTTTCAAGGGCGGCAAATTTTGTAAATCAAAAGTACAAAACCCACTTTATGCCATCCGCTGTAGTAGCCATCCGCTATTGTCCGTTAGCCGCCCTGTTCTAAACTTCCAGCCATATTGTTTTTCCAATCTGCGCGCTATTTTGCTGGGCACGTATTTCGCCTTCCACTCGCTGCGCTTTACCACCAAGCCTTCGCCTACTTTTAAACTTTTTAGCCTACCACTTACTGATATCTCGCGGCTATTGGTAAGCAAAAGCATTGAATTTGCGTCTTTTTCACTCAAATTTTCCATTTAAACAGCTTTTATGCTACAAATATAATGAAATATAATACCATGACCATAAACTATAATACTACCAGCATAAACTATAATACTACTACCATAAACTATAATACTACCAGCATAAACTATAATACTACTATCGTAAAAAATAATAAAATGATTGTAAACTATAACACTACCATCGTAAAAAATAATACCATGACCATAAACAATAATACTGCCATCATAAACTATAATACTATGACCATAAACAACAATACTGCCATCATAAACTATAATACTATGACCATAAACAATAATACTGCCGTCATAAACTATAATACTACGACCTTAACCCGAAGGGTAATTTTTGTTGTAAAAAAAAGGGCAATCAGCAGCCTTTGCTGCTAATTGCCCTTTGGCATTTTTACACTAAAATAATTAAGGCGTTGGCGTTGGATTTTGAGGACCTTGCCCCTCAAACAATTCTTTTAAATAATCTTCTACCACATCGGCACCATCCAAATCGCCTTCATACCGCTGTGCATTGGCATACATATCTTTTGTAAAAAGATAAAGCAGGTTTTCTGTATTAAAGCTCAAATCTTTTACCCTATCGGCATATTCTTTAAGCCTTGTCTCTAAGGCGCGCAGTGCTACATGCGCCTGAAAAAGATCGGCAGCCCTGGCGGAGTTTATGCGCGCACTTACCAATGCTGGATACTGCCCTGCAAATTCGCTTACCGCTCGCTGCACATACGGCAGGCGGGTATTTCTAATAGTTTGCAGTTCGTTTGCGCTGTTTGGGTCTATGTGCACATTGGCAATGGCAGCTAGCCCATTTTTAGAGTTTTCTAAATCGGCTACAATGGCTGCTTCTTGTACCGGTGTGATGGTGTAATCTAAACTTGAATTGTACGGCATAACTTGTTTTTAATATGTTATAAAATTGCACTGCGAAATAAAATAAATTTCTCAAATAAAAAATAACTTTGTAAAAAATTTTTATGGCTCATATTATTATTGAAAATGAACAAGAATTGCCAGGCATTATCGGTTTGTTTAACTTTGATAAAACTACAGCACATCCGCTTTCTCTTTTAGCCGAAACGCTGTTGCGGGGACCCAGCAGCCTTAGCAGTGGCGAGCGCGAAATTATAGCCTCGTATGTTTCGGGTTTAAACAACTGCCACTTTTGCCACACCAGCCACGGGGCAGCGGCAGCCGCCCATTTAGATAAAGACGCTCCTTTTATTAATGAAATAAAACAAGGGCTGCCCAATAGCGAAGTGGTAAGCCCCAAGCTGCGCGCCCTGTTGAATGTGGCAGCAGCGGTGCAAAAAGGCGGCAAAAATGTAAGCCCACAGCTGATTGCCAATGCCAAAACACAAGGCGCTACCGACCACGAACTGCACCACACGGTGTGGATAGCAGCCGCGTTTTGTATGTATAACCGCTACGTAGATGGCTTGGGCACTTGGGCGCCCGAGCCTGCCGAAGCCTTTATGCCAATGGGGCAGCTATTGGCGCATCAAGGTTACATGGCAGTAGGTTAATGATAAGTTCTTCTATTTCTATAAAAATATCGGAAGCTGAAAGTCGGCTTATGGGCATCTGCTTTGCTCGGGGTAGGGCAAATGCACAATGGCAGCCCGATGAAATTACCACACAAATAGCCATGCAAAACATCGACCTTTTGCGTATAAAATTTGATGCCAACGACCCATTGCTGTTTCAAAAGCTACAACAAACCCAAATACCCTACAGCATACATTCTATTATACTGCGCAACCGTGTGGTAGTAAATAGCCCACAGCAGCTACCGCCCGATATGGTATTTGAAATCTACGATGGTTCACAAACTTTACTATTGCAGCAGCTTTTTACCGAATCGCTACAAAACCCTACGCACACCAGTTTTACTGACCTTGATTTGCAACAATTTTTTAATGAGCAAAACACCCTTGCCGCTGCTACCGATTATGTGCTGCAATTTAACCACACCCAACACCCTAATAACTTTGGCTGGATAATGAAAAAAGATAGCCAAGCCATTGGCTTTGTAATGGGTACTGTGTACCACAATATTTTTGAAGGCACTTTTTACGGAATTGCCAAAGCCCACCGAGGCAGTGGGGTGTATCCTAACCTTATTCATAAATTTATCATCAACTATTGCCTGCAACAAGGGTTACAGTATTTTGAAAACGATGTGCCCTTTCAAAATTTTTTAAGCCTGCGCGCCCTATTTGACGAAAATGTATTACCCTTTGAAGCCTACCTCAATATACATCTAAAACCATTTGTTTTGAAAAAGCAAAATACCTTTTTATATGCAACTTAATTACTTAGCATTTGCACTTGTCATGCTTTTCGGCTGCAATAGTTGCCGCAACAGCAGCAAAACTGAAACCAACACCAAGCAGCCACTATTGATACACCTACTGCACCAAGCAGTAAGCGATGCTATTGTGCAAGATGGTTTTCCGCCATCGGTAGCAGCCCGCATTTATGCCTATGCGCACATAGCCGCCTACGAAGCGCTTGCGGGAGCCGATACCCTGCCCAGCTTTCAAAATAAGCTCAAAGATTTTAAAGGTATTACCCAAGCCACTGGCGTTTACCCTCGGGCAGTAATGGTTGCTGCATTTTGCACGGTGGCTAAAGATTTGGTGTATCATGATGTAATTATTGACAGCGCCCTTGCACAATGCCAAATTATATTGAAAAACGAAGCCGATGAGGCAATGCTACAAAAAAGTTATGCCGCTGGCGATAGCCTTGCCGCACAAATATTAAAATGGGCAGCAGCCGATAATTATGGCTATACCCGCAACCTGCCTCGCTTTACACCCACCCGCCAGATAGGGCATTGGGTGCCAACTCCCCCAACATTTACCGATGCCTTAGAGCCTTATTGCTGTCTTATTCGTCCTTTTATTATTGATACTTCCATTACCATGCCCGATCCGCCAATATATACTACCGATAAAAATTCAGCTATATATAAAGAGGCATTGGCTGTAATGGACTTTCAGCAAAATATAGATACGCTTAAAAGAGATTTGGTGTTGTATTGGGATTGCAACCCGCAGCGCACCTATGTTAAAGGGCATGTAATGTATCGCGAGCGGCAAATAAGCCCTGGAGGGCACTGGATGGCTATAGCCGGGCAAATATGCCGAAACAAAAACTACAGCGAATCTAAAGCAGCCGAAGTATATGCCATTACCGGTATTACGCTTAACGATGCTTTTATTATTTGCTGGAAAGAAAAATACCGCTGCGATTACCTGCGCCCCGAAACCTATATCAATGATAATATTGATAAAGCTTGGCATCCTTATTTAGAGAGCCCACCGTTTCCTGAATACCCCAGCGGTCATGCTTGTATTTCAAAAGCATCGTCCATCGTGTTAGAATATTATTTTGGTACTAACTGCCGCTTTATTGATAGTGCTGAAATACCTTTTGGTATGAAGGCTCGTGCTTTTGCCTCACTTAGCGATGCAGCGCAAGAAGCTGCTCAAAGCCGGGTAGATGGCGGTATTCACTTTCCGAGCGGTAGAGATTTTGGCATCAAGTTGGGTGAGCAAACCGGCAAATTGGTATTAGAAAAAATGAAAAAATAAATTGAATTAGCGATTAAACACCACCCGCTCACCTTTGCTGCCTATAATTTTAACCTGCTTAACCCCTTTGCTCAAATAAACAGTACGGCTACTTTGCGCCAGATATCCACTGGTGTTTTGTGGCTCGCTTCGCTGTTGCTTTCCATTGATGTATTTGTAAATTACAGTGTGCTCATCCGCAGTTAATTGAACAGCCATAAATGCCGATTTATTAAATTTGAAAGTTAGAGCACTGCTGCTATTAGTTGCTGCTACAAAACAAGGCTCGTTACCAGAGGTGTTCAATAAAGCAATGCCCCGTGCATCATCTTGATTAAAAAAGCCCGATTGATTATACGTGGCTGTTTTAAAACTACCATCGCCCTTGCCCAATAACAGCAAGCCCCTGCCGGCATCAAATTCGGGTAGGGTATAGTAATTAGCATGCCAATTACCTTGTAACAATATATCGGCAAAACCATCGTCATTAAAATCAAAAACCTGAGTGCCAAATACCGGAGCAATTTGAGCCAAATCAGGCAGAGGCGCAAACGTAAACTTGCCCCCACCTTGGTTTATAAACACCCCCGATGCCAACTCGGTAATGCTATAATAGCGGGCATTGCGTTTTTCCTTTTTAAAAAACGCATCCCAATCGTAAGTGGCAAATTGGTTAAAGGTTAAAAAGATGTTTTTCATTTTGGGCATTTGTTCTAGAAATACCATGCGGTCTATAAACGGAGCACGCTCATTTTTTAAGTAATGAAAAAGTAAAGGTTCGAACACTTTATTCTTATCAAAATCAGCATACAGTATTTCAAGCGGCTCTTTAACCGAGGCTTTCAAAAAGGCATTTAAGCCTAAATTTCCGACTACATAATCCATATCGCCATCATTATCTACATCAATGGCGGCAATGCTTTTCCATAGACCCTTTAAATTTTGAACACTAGTATTGGCACTAATATTGGTAAAACGGCCGCCCTTGTTTTTAAAAATGGTAAGCGGCATCCATTCGCCTGCAATTAAAATGTCGAGCCAGCCATCATTATCTATATCAGATAGTACTGCAGCCGAAGTAATGCCAATAGTATCTAAACCAGGAGCAAGTGTTGAAGTAACATCGGTAAAAAAGCCCTTGTTGTTTTGCAACAGTGTAGTCTTTTGGCAAAGTGGATATTTGCCCGAGGTGCTGCTACCGCCTACCAGCAAATCTATATCGCCATCCTTATCGAAGTCGGCAGCAATAACAAAGGAGTTGGAATATAACTGTTGCGGTATCCGATTGTTGGTAAGCACAAATTGCCCCTTGCCATTATTAAGGTAGAAATAGTCGGCAAGTTGGGGGCTGTTTTCGGCATGTTCGTTGCTGCCTGTGGCTATATATAAATCATCATCCCCATCTCCATCGGCATCAAAAAATACAGCACCTAACGATTCGCCAAATACTGCATTGAAATTATTTTTAATAGAATCTGTAGTGAAAGTGCCATCCTTTTTTTGTAAGAAAAGCTTGGGGGAAGCACCACTGCCATTGGTAAATAAAATATCGTCTAAACCATCGGCATTTACATCTGCAACGGCAGCTCCGGGTCCATTTTTAGAATAGCGAAAAGGAATGCATCTATCGCGTTTAAAGTCTATAAAATCATTTTCTTGATGTAGAAAGGGAAGCAGTTTTTTTTGAGCCAGTGTTTTAGGTGGTAGCATACTTTTTAAGGGAGGCTTAGCTAATGCACTGCTATCGCTAAGGGTTATTAGTTGGTTGGCTTTAATGTTTTTAAAAACGGAGTATTTGCCGCTTTTCCAAAACACTTCAACCGAATCTATCTGTTTTACTTTGCCCAAGCCAAAATGAATTACCGGCTCTTGGGAGGATTGATAGCCCCTGACAGGTTGTAAGCGATTGTATTGTTGAGTATTATCATAATGAATAATCACCTTGCTGCCTATGGTAGTAAAGGTGTTGGATTGGCTTAATGCTATTCTCAAAAAATTACGCTCAACCGAAAATTTGTTGGTGTTATTTTTAAGCACAAAGGCAAAATCATCCAAATTATTTATCACTAAATCTAAATCTCCATCGCCATCTAAATCACCACAAGCCGCCCCGTTTGAAATGCTTTGCAGGTCAATACCCCATAGTGCAGAAACATCATCAAATATTAAGTTGCCTACATTTTTATAAGCATAATCTGGGAGATAGGTTTTGGGCATATCTAAATAAAACAACTTAGGGTTGTGCGCATATTTTTTACTCTTTAAACTGTCTTCTAACAAGAAAAAATCAAGGTAGCTGGCATCGCGCTGAACACCATTGGTAACATGAATGTCTTTTAATCCATCATTATCTAAATCTTCAAGAATCACATTCCAGCTCCAGTCAGTCTTATCAACCCCACTCATTTGCGATACTTCGGCATAAGCCCCCGTATCTGTAGGGGTTTGCAAAACATTTTTCACAAATTGAGATGGGCTGAAATTGGGATTGATGTGATAGTAAAATTCATTATGAAATGCCAGAAAATTATTTTTGTTTCTGGGATGATTATCGGGTTTCATATCCACCACCATAAGCTCTTCACGGGCATCATTATTTAAATCATTAAAGTTGCTGCCCATGGCAAAAAGCGAAGTATGCTTAAAGTACTTAGATGTGGATTCTTTAAAAAACCTTCCACCTTGGTTTAACAGCAAATAATCATTGCCTATGTAGTCGTTGGCTACGTATATGTCCTCAAACCCATCATTATTGATATCAATAATGGAAACCGAAAGTCCAAACCCATAAGTAGAATCAAGACCAACAATTTTTGATACATCAACAAATTTTCCATTTCGGTTTTCTAAAAGCCTATCAGCACCATCGGACATTTGTTGTTTGGCATTTTTAAATGCATACACATTAAAGATGTCTTTAAAATTTGTAGGATGGTTAATGATATAGCAATCTAAATCACCATCATTATCAAAGTCAAAAAACGCAGCATGAATAGAAGGCAGCGAATCGTTTAATCCCCAAAATTCGGCTTCTTCAGTAAATGTAAAATTACCTTTGTTTATATACAGTTTGTTTTGGCGCTGCATAAAGCTGTAAGGACCAGCTTTACAAACATAAATATCTAACCACCCATCGTTATTTACATCAACTAATGAAATGCCGCTATACCAACCCGAATCATTGACAATGCCAGCATTTTGTGTAATGTCTTCAAACTTTAAATCTCCCAGGTTTTTATAGAGGAAGAGTCCGTTATTATTAGCCGTAAAAAGTATTTCCGGCAATCCATCATTATTTAAATCACCAATGGCAGTTCCACCTCCAATAATCCAATATGGGTAAGATTCTTCATTATAAGTACTGTCTTCAAAAACATCATTTCTGAAATGAACATTTGTAGTATTTGGCGAAAGGTTTTCAAAAAGCGTTTGCCCAAAATGCCTTTTAGTATTTAATAACGTAGTGGGCTTTAGCTTGCTATCGCTTTTGCAGCCATTATTGAGCAATAATATAATCGCAATTAAAAGCCAAATTGAATTAAAGCATTTCAAAGCAGCTATGTTTCCAAAAAAAAGTTTCATCAACAATTATTTTCTTTTTTAATCCATTTTCAATATTGTAAATATGGTGAATCAATATTGCTTCTTTTGGGGCAAGCACCACCGATGCGGTTACCCGCTCTGCACCCGAAACATTAATGGGAGAGGCATGAATCAATCTTGAATTTACTAATAATGCTTCTCCTGCTTTCATGGGAATATCAACTAATTGTTTAGCGGCTTCAGCGCGGCTAAAAGGCGCATCACCAAAGCGAGGGCGAATAAAATTTTGCAAAGTGTTATGGCTACCTGGCACCACTTGTAGGTTTCCATTTTGATGATTTACATCTACTAAAGGCACCCATACAGTTACCGAGTCATGTTCAGGTTCGTCCACAAAACTCCAATCTTGATGGGGCAATAGTGAAGAACTTTCGCCATTTGCCTTTACCATAAAGTTGGCGAACACAGGTTGTATGTCGCGCAGGTGATGTTGCAATGCGGGAAACAAAATATTTTTAATCCCTTCATCCACAGCTTTGCGGTGTTGCTTATTATCGCTCCATATACTAGTATAAAATGCCTTATCAACACCAGAGGTTAGTTTCAATGAATCATATAAAGCAGCAAGATTTTGAACGGTATCCACATCTAACAGCGGGATAATGGTGTAACCTACATTGCGCAGATTCTCTTTTTTTAGATTATCAATAAGTAATTCAGCTATCAGCACAGCGGGATTTTTTTTTAAAAAAAGAAAAAATTGATTTTGAGGTGTGCAAAAGTATAAACTTTTCTACCTGCATATTAATCAATGGAACAGGAAGTAAAATTTGCTGTAACAGTTTGCCATGTCTTGGCATTTGAAAGTTATGGTAGTCTAAAAAGAAATCATCGCCACTTACTGCAAACTTCAGTAAAGCATTTTCACCTTCGGGTATTGTGTAGTGGATTATCTCCTCGCCCATTGGCGCTAACGAAACATTAATTGCTGGGCGCATAACCTCCGAATTATTTGGTGGAGAATAATGTAAAGTGCGGTGATTGTAAATCAATACTTCTCCAATTTTCATAGGCAAAAGTTTCCCCATTTTATTTATTAATAAATCATTTGCGGGTGGTTCCCATTGCAAAATTCGTGGTCCACGAATGTTATGCGATAAATGATGAGAGAACGGAATCACGCCTATGCAACCATTAACCACATCGGTATTTACTAGCGGTATCCAAATGGCATAACTTGATGATTTGCTTTCCTCAACATAAGTCCAATCTGCATGCAACGGCATAGGGTTGTTGCCACCACCTTCCTTTATCATAAAATTTGCAAATACCGGAGTGTATTCAGTAAAATGTTTTTTAAAATTTTCTGCGAGTGTATGTAAAATGAATGACTGAACCTTTCGTTTGTAATCTGTATTGGTATTAAAGTGTGTAGTGTGAAAACTACCTTTAATTGGGTTAGGATTGCTTTCGTAAAAACTACTCAAAATTTCTACCTGTTCTGGCGATAAAAAATTAAACACCACATAACCTTGCTGAGCAAGCAGCGCATTAAATTTTGTTTCCTGTAACGCTTGTTTCATTGTGTAATATTCAAACCTGCTAAAATTTCGGCTTTGTTGTAAGCTGGTGGTTGATACTTAAATTGTTTGCGCACATTTAGCCGCCCATCCTGGTTGCCAAAATTATTTTTAAAAAAGAAGGAAAATGGTGCATCGTATACGGTAACATCATTGGTTGCTTCATTTAAGTAATAATAACACAACTCTGCATCTGGGTGCAGCAACCCAAAATGTACCACCGGGCGCGGCTCATTGGTTTGGTTAATGAATGAGCCGTGCAAAGCCCTATCAGCATACACTACCAAATCGCCAGCCTTAGCATCAATAATGTCGCAATGTTTAAATAACATTTCTTGATGCTCGATATAGCTCCATTTACAAAACATAGGTAAAGGATAATCAAAAAAAGCATGGCTGTATTTCAAGGCATATAATGCCCCGTTTTCCGGCTTGGTGTCAACGAGCGGAATCCAAATGTTGCGGTACTGAAATACGGCTTCGTCTTGTGTGCTGTAATCACGGTGTAAATCAGTTATGCCATTACGATTGGGATTTTTTACCATAAAAGAGGCTACAGGAGTTTTGTAGTTGATAAAGGTTTCCGATAGTTTTTGATCAAGTACCATCAAAATTTCAAAGCTTACATCCGCAGAAAGCTCAGGAGTTAGATTAAACAGACTATTCCACATACCCTGCCCTTCACCATTAAAATTATATGCATTTTTAAAAAGAGTGTTAAGTGCTTTCAACTCAGCAGCATCCAAGAAAGATTTGATATGTATAAAACCTATTGAAGAAAATTTACTTTCCAATTCATTAGAAACGAACTCTGCTGACTTCATTATAGTTAATTGCTTTTATTCGCATCCGAAAGTATAAGAAAATAAATTAGTGGTAAAGATGTCAATAAATATATGCCTAATTGGTTATGGATACTGGGGCAAAAATCTATTGCGTAATTTGATGGAATATTCACAACTATCAAATATTTGCATAGCAGAGTTATCCATGTCTAAAAGAGAGCAATTACAATCAGCTTATCCTAATATTTCAGTTTACGCTTCCTTTGAGCAGGCATTAGAAATGCATCCCATTGATGCAGTTGTAATAGCAACAGAAACAATAAGTCATTTTTCAATAGCTAAACATGCGCTCCAAAGCAGCAAACATGTTTTGGTTGAAAAACCAATTACCACAACAAAAGCTCAGGCAATTGAACTGCATCAAATTGCAACAAAAAAAAATTTGATATTAATGGTTGATCATGTTTTTCTATACCACCCAGTTGTGCGAAAAATGAAAGAGTATTTCAATCATTCTTTTTTAGGCAAAATCAACTACATTGATACAACACGCATCAACCTTGGCATTTATCAAGATGATGTAAATGTACTTTGGGATTTGGCTTGCCATGACATTGCAATTATCAATTATTTGGTTGATGAAATGCCCCATAGTGTGAGGGCTATTGGCAGAATAAATCAAGAGCATGGTTCAGAAGATAATACTTATATGTTCTTATACTATCCTTCAGGATTGCTAGTTCAAATCAACTCTTCATGGGCAAGTCCAGTTAAAATCAGAAAAATGATAATTGGTGGCGAAAAACGAATGCTAATTTATGATGACATAGAACCTACTAATAAACTAACTATTTATGAGTATGAGCAAAACACAAAAACTGATATTAATAAATCAAAACTAACAGACTATAGACTTGGAAATATTATAATTCCGAAATACGAGACAAC
>Ga0163144_10008408_pt1 | contig 22346 bp, 15 predicted proteins | sample OliLak19BULKMAT1_FD_123175 | JGI IMG/M metagenome (GOLD analysis project Ga0163144, IMG submission 123175) | Freshwater microbial mat bacterial communities from Lake Vanda, McMurdo Dry Valleys, Antarctica - Oligotrophic Lake LV.19.BULKMAT1 | ecosystem: Environmental > Aquatic > Freshwater >... | reverse complement strand
ATCCGCCTAAAGCACCTATATTTGCACTCTCTTAAAAATAACCAATACGGAGTGGTAGTTCAGTTGGTTAGAATGCCTGCCTGTCACGCAGGAGGTCGCGGGTTCGAGTCCCGTCCGCTCCGCCTAATACAATGTAACCCCTTGATTTTCAAGGGGTTTTGTTTTTTGTGTCGAGCGGGTGTCGAGCCGAAATCATTTTTACATCTCCCTCTTACTTCACTTTACCGAATAATATTTACTTTTAACATCGGGAATTATTTTTAATGCTTGTAACCTATTGATATTTGATTAGAAGATCAATCAGGAGTTGACTTTAAACTATCCTTTTTATAATTAGGTGGGCGCAAAAATAATTGTCTCAATTACAAAATGTCAATTTTTATGATTTTAATCCGTAAACCATTTCTAAAAATCTATCTACATCCTTTAATATCTTTGGTCGAAGTAAAATATTTTACGATTTAATCCAGCTAAAAATTATTCATTATGAAAATTACTACACCATTTTTGATCTTTCTATTATTTGGGCTATCAAATATTATTTATTCACAAACACCCCCTGACATAGATTGGCAACATTGCCATGGCGGATCGGCCAGTGAAACTAATTTTTCATCAGTACCTACTACTGATGGAGGTTTCATACTTGTAGGTGATACATATTCAAATGATTTTGATGTATCTGGCAACCATAGCACTAGTTCAGATGCTTGGGTAACAAAAATTGATGCTATTGGAAATATAGAATGGCAACATTGCTATGGAGGTATTCAAAATGATGAACTTTTTAGCATTTGTGCAACAACAGACGGTAATTATATTTTAGCCGGATATTCCTATCTCGGCAATGATGATATACTTGTTCCATATGGCCAAACAGATGGTTGGATTATTAAAATTGACGATGCAGGTGGATTGCTCTGGCAGAAATCCTATGGAGGGAGTAACGGCGATATTTTTAAATCAATAAAATGTCTTGCGGATGGTTCTTTAATAGTAGTTGGAAATACGTGGTCACCTGATGGCGATGTAACTGATTATAGTGGTGGAGAGGGTGACTGTTGGATCATTAAATTGAATTCTATCGGGGATATTTTATGGAACTATTGTTATGGTGGCAGTTTAACAGATGAAGCAGGTGATATTTTACTTACTCAAGATGGAGGATTTTTAATAACAGGATATACATATTCAATAGATGGAGATGCAACTGGTAACAATGGTTCCATTGATGCTTGGATTTTTAAAATCGATAATTTAGGAAGTATCGAATGGCATAATTGCGTTGGAGGCACCGGACAGGATTTTGCGATTTACGCAATTCAAAAAGATTTAGACACATATTTAATTATCGGGACGACTTCTTCAAATGATGGAGAAGTAATCGGAAATCATGGAGCAAAAGATGCTTGGAGTTTTGAACTTAATTCAATGGGGATTTTTCAATGGCAAAAATGCTAAGGTGGAACTCTTGATGATCACTTTGGATTTATACTTGATGATGGAGCAAATTTTATAATTGAAGGAAACACTGAATCTAATGATGGTGATATTACAGTTAATCAAGGGGGCTACGATTTATGGGTTGTAAAGACTGATTATGATGGAGTTATAGTCTGGCAAAAAACCTATGGGGGATCAAATACAGAAACATATTCAACTATACAATCTTATCCGGATGGTTCTTTTTTATTAACAGGATATACCGGCTCGGATGATGGAGACATAAGTGGTAACCACGGGGAACCAACAAATGATGTGTGGGTTGTCAAATTACAACCTGAATGTCCACTTGTTTCATTTTATGCAGACATTGACACTGATGGATTTGGTGATCCAGATGTATTAAACTTCGCTTGTACCGCGCCTGTAGGTTTTGTGTCTGACAATACTGATTGCAACGATTCAAACGGGTTAATAAATCCCGCAATGTCTGAAGTATGTAATGATATAGATGATAATTGTAACGGTAGTACCGATGAAGGTGTCTTAAATGTTTATTTTGCTGATATAGACGGTGATGGCTACGGAGATATTGATTCTCCGATATTTTCCTGTTTACCACCTTTTGGTTATGTAAATAATAATGATGATTGCAACGATACTTCAATAGATATTAATCCCGATGCAGCAGAGACCTGTAATTTAATTGATGATAATTGTGATGGTTCGATTGATGAAGGCGTTTTGTTGATTTTTTATGCGGATGGCGATGCAGATGGTTTTGGTGATGCGACAAGTTTTGAATTAGCATGCATTGAACCAACAGGATTTGTTACCAATAATACTGACTGTAATGATGCGGATGATGCAATATATCCGGGTGCAATTGAAATTTGTAATAATATAGATGATGATTGCGATGCTAACATAGACGACGGTTTACCTTTTATAACCTATTTTATTGACCAGGACGAAGATGGGTTTGGCGATGCATTAACAAGTGAAATAACTTGCGATGGCCCACCTTTTGGGTATATATCTGATTCTACGGATTGTGATGATAATAATGCTTTAGTATATCCCGGAGCCACTGAATTTATTAATGGTGTTGATGATGATTGTAATGGTATAATTGACGATATTACAAACATCACAAACTCTAATTCAATACTTGTGGATTTTCAAATTTACCCTAACCCTGCGCAAGATTTTATTTATATCGATTTTCCAGATGACCAAATTATTAAATTTCAGCTTTTGGATAATCTTGGAAGAGTTTTAAAAGTATTTGATTTTCCACAATCACCGTTAAGTGTTGATTTACAAGATATTCAAAATGGAGTATATTTTATTAAAATTACGAATTCAGATTCAACTCTTTTAAGATGTTTTTTAAAGAATTAAATCAAAATTGATTGCCCTTTTAAATAACAGTTAATTCACCGGGCAACGGAATTAGATTCCAATATGTTGCGCAATGAATATTTAAGAATTTGTGACAATAGCAAAATATTTTTCAAGGATTTGAAAGAACTTTAAATGTTTTGGAAGTTATCTCTTCGAATCTTTTTGATTAAATGTAAATCCTTTTAAAACTCTATGAAACCACAAATAAAGCCTGATATTGAACCTCTCCTGCTTTCACTTGCATATTTAGAACATCTAAGTCAGCAAGCACCGGAATTTAAACGCGCAATAGAATTATTGCCGTTATTAAACAGATATGAAAACGTTTGGGCTGAAATTACAAGACTTAAGGAAACACTTGAAATCGCTGTTAAAATTCCGGAATATAAATTTTCTAATATACTTTCCAAGGAGCAATATGCTGAATTAACAATTAATTCTATCAAAGATATTCAAACACGATATTTAGATGCGTCCAACAATAAGCTAATTGAAAGTGAAAAGGAATATATTATACAAGGATTATCAGATTTTTATCAGAAAAATCAATTCAGTATTATTCCATTTTATAATCAATTTCGAGCAACTAAGGATGACAGAATTGCTTATTTGGGATTAACCTTTCTCTATTTTTTCACGAAGATGTTTCAGTTACTTAACCTCCTACAGAAAAAAATGGAAGCGACGACAGATAAAATGGAAATAGGAACAGAAATTGCATCGTTTAATGAGAAATGGGGGATTGAAGCTGGGCCATCTTTAAATAAGGAGATGGAAAAAGTCGGAACTGAAATAACTATTGAAGGAATTGAAATGCTTAAGAAATATTTTCACCTTAGCCCGGAAGACCACAAAGAATTAAACAATAATCAAATGTTTTCTGGCTTAGATATTATTAAAATCTTTGAGGATGATCATAATCTTGATAATAAGGCTTTGGCGACAAACTATATTCGGATTATTTACAAACAGGTTGAAAATATTCTCGATAAACTCACACTGCATAGAAAATATATTGTTACAGGTTATATAGCTTTAAATTTTGGAATAATAAAAGAATCCGAATACCAGCCAGCTCATACTTCTTACAATTCTTTAACACATTTTCTGAGAGACCGGGTTAAAGGAATTCTAAAAAATGGTTAGGGGATTTTCACAATCCTTAATCTATATTTTCCCCTAAGGGATTTTTACAATTCTTTACCCCTTTTTCTCCTACATGACTTTCTTTTATTACATTTTTATTGTATTTTACTTTACGCCATAATTAAAAATTAAAATTATGAGCGAATTTTTTACTTCACTAACTAAAGATGAACTCCGCGGCATGTTCCGGGAGGAAATCAACCTTGCGAAATTTAACGATGCGCAGGAAGAGGCTAAACTAAAAACGAAAGATGAATTTCTCACTGTAGCAGAAGCCTGTCAACTATTAAAAATTTCAAAGCCGACCCTGTACGCAAGAATAGCAGATGGAACAATCACTGCCAAACACATGGGTAACCGTGTATTGTTTGTTAGGGCGGAATTACTTAATGCAGTAAATAAAGGAGGAAAATAAAATGAGTGAATTAAATAATTCTGTTTCGAGCGGAAATGAAAAAAAACACCTGAATATTGACGATGAGCATATCAACGCATTCAGTGGCCGGAAAAATACTGAGCAGATTTTGGAAGATTTGTTGAATGAAATCAAGGACACCAATTTCCGGAAATTTCTTGGTCTCAAACCCAATGCAATTGTTACCCAAAAACATTTAGTTTTTGGAGTAGTAAAAAAGCTCTTGGAAGTATCCATTGAAAGCCGGTGGATTTTGGCAAAGGTATATGAGTTCATTTATTTGTTTAATGGCTGCTATTGGCAACAATTAGATAGAGATGAATTAAAATGGTTGGTAGGCAAAGCCGCAATCAAAATGGGCATCAAAGATTATTATGCATTACATTATGAATTTAAAGACAACCTTCTGAAACAATTTCTGACGGCAGCACACAGGAAAGCACCAAAACCAAAATCAAATACTGTTCTCATTAATTTATTAAACGGAACATTTGAATTTTCATCCACCGGCGGGAAAATACGAGCCTTCGACCCTGATGATTTCCTGACGAATCAACTTCCATTTGAATATAATCCGGAAGCCAAATGCCCTCTCTTTGACACTTATCTTTTAAAAGTATTGCCAAATGAAAGTTGCAGGATGGTGTTGCAGGAATTTTCCGGTTATATTTTTACTGAATTGAATCTTGAAAAAATCCTGACACTTACCGGAAATGGCTCCAATGGCAAAAGTGTTTTTTTTAATATTATATGTTCATTAGTTGGGAAAGAAAATGTGCTTAATTTCAGTTTAGGCATGTTCTCACACGAAGGGAATAGAGCAAAACTTGTAAATATGTATTTGAATTATAGCAGTGAAAAAGGTGAAGATGTAAATCCTGACATCTATAAAGCATTGGCAAGTTGTGAATCAATGCAGGCACGGGAATTGTACGGGAAGCCATTTAATTTTACTCCGCGAACTCGCCACATATTAAACGCGAATGAATTACCAAAAGTAACTGAGCAGACTGATGCGTTTTATCGTAGGACTATTATTATTCCTTTCGAAACAAAAATATCCGAAGAAGAACGAGACATAGATTTAGCTGATAAAATAATTGCGAACGAATTACCCGGCGTATTCAATTGGCTTTTAATTGGATTGGACAGAATACTGGCTGAGAAAAAATTCACACACAGCGAAAAAATTGACAAAGCAATCGCTGATTACAAAACACAATCTGACAGTGTTGCTTTGTTTCTTGAAGAAAGAGCCCTCATTCGTTCCATAAGCAAGAAAGAACCTGTTGCCGATCTTTACAGGGATTACAAAACCTTCTGCACTGATGATGGATATAGAGCAGTCAGTAAAAACAAATTCTCAATCCGGCTTGAGAATAAAGGATTTGAAAGAACCCGATTGACCGGCGGTGGTGCCGCATTCTTTATTGAAACCGATTTTTCCCGCGAATAAAAAATCTTTAAATCATGTTTCACTGCTTCACTCTTTCACTAAATGACTACTAAAATAGTGAACGAGTGAAACAGTGAATCATCAAAACCAACAATTATTATGAGTGTCTTAAATCAAAAGATAAGTTATTATCCTTCCATACAAGAAACCAAAAAGGGAAGACCTGTTTCACTGCTTACTATTCTGCAAAGCGATAAACATGAAACGATCATTGCAACTTTAAGAAATGAAACTGATCCCTTAAAGCAGAAATCAATTAAAGAATCACTGGCATGTTTTACAGTAGCCGGAATATTTAATGGAAGAAATAATCAGGGCATCATTTCGCTTTCCGGTCTTGCGGCGGTTGATCTGGATAGTGTTGAAGGTTATGATCCTTTACAAGTGTTGAACGAATTAAAGAAAATACCCTTCATTGCCTATTGTGGCTTATCCTGCCGGGGGAAAAGATTGTTTGCTATTGTCCCTTTCATGTACCCGGAATTACATGAACGACACTATGCTCAACTTGTAAGGTCATTTGAAGCTATAGGTTTACCTATGGGAGATAACTGTCATAAAATTATTTCACAGCCCAGGATTGTTTCCTCTAATACGGAGCAAACTCAATTCTCCAATCACCAAGCGAAAAAGTACCCCTTATTGCAGCATGAAAAAAAATATTATTTACCGGAACGGCTTAAAGTAATTCGCAACAACCGTATTCCTGAAAACTCATTTCAATGGTGTGTTGATCAGATCAATAAGCGGCTTTCATTTGCTGAAAACAAGAGGCATTCATATATTCTGCAATTAGCGAGATACTGCAACCTGAAAGGCATAGATGAAAACGACACACTTATAGGATGTTTTGAATTTATTTCAGGCGACTTTAAAGAATATGAAATAAAGTCAATTGTAAAACACGTTTACTTAAAGCATAAGGATAGTTTTAATAAATATCCGTTTACAGATTAAACATGCATTTATTCGAGTAAATGCTGAAAACATTTTTTATCTACGAAAATATTTTAATTGAATCAGTGTAAACTCGCATTTAATCTAATTACACTCGTTAAACAAAGTAAATATTGGTAAGTAAAATCAAATACACTCGTATATATTCGAATGACATGAATTGTATTTATTCCGAGGAGGGAAACCGATTCGCGATCTAAAATATCTCATTCTTACGGATATCTGTTGTTAATTGAATGAACTTTTTACTCAAACGAATTACGGTTGATTTTGCAAATTGACTTATCAGAAATCAAGAAGAAGTGATTTACTGCATACTGAAATTCCTTACCTGAATCGCGAAAACCAAAAAGCATTTTTAAAGCGAGCAACACCAAAACACCCCCATTGGCGGAGCAATAGTAGCACGTTTAGAATTGACACGCCCTACCGATGAACACAAATCAGATAGGACAGTCAAAAGCATTTCCTACATTGAAAATAAGTATTTTATATCAAATGACTCAGTATTATCCCAAAATTTGCGATCTTAGAGTTTAAAATATCGGAAAAGACTGAAGGTGTCAATTATAACCGAAATGGAGTAAAAAACGAAACAATAATCAAGCAATCCAATCTTACTGATGGTAGAAATAAAGTTGCCGCATAAATATTGATTCAAACAACTTTTTCATTCAATTGCTAATAATTCATCGTTTTCAATTTTAAACAACAAACACCATGAGCGAAACCAACAATGGCACAAACACACTGATAATTATCGGATATATTTATCTATTTATAAGTCAAATCATGACTTTGTATTTCTGGTGGGAGTATGCACATGAAAATAGTTTCTGGAGTTCAATTGTTATTGGATTCTTCGTTGGTGAGTTTAAAGGACTTTTCTGGATATTTTTTATATGGTAAATACATGATATGAAACTCATTTATATTTTCTTTTTCATTTCCATTTTTGCATTTTCTTGCAAAAACCCAAGCCGCAATCATGCTAATGCAGTAAATTATTTGCATGAAGGAAATTTAGAAAAAGCAAAGGCAGAAATTGACAAGGCAATTAAATTAGAACCTGATAGCATTAATCATTATTTAGTGCGGATATTAATTTATAGCAAGACAGGACAATATAAAGAAGAAATTTTAGACTTAAATGAAATCTTAAACCTAAAAAACGCGAATATTAGAGATTCAGTTTTTGCATATCGCGAAAGAGCAGCTGCGGAAATACAACTTGGATTATTCGAAGAGGCACTATCAGATATTAATTATTTTATCGAAAATAGGGATACGATAGGGGTATTAGCGGAAGCCTATCTTAATAAAGCGACGATTCTTTACAAACTGAATGATTTTGATAACGCTGCTAAATTTTATAATTTAACCTTAAAGGAAAATAATGATGCAAGCAAATCACTCACTACACAAGTATTAGTTGGTCAAGCTAATTTGTGTGCTTCGCCAAAAGAAGCCATGAAACTATTAAATAAAGCTATAAAAATAGATAGCACACAAAGTCTTGTATATGGAGCCCGCATGGCACTTTATATGGAATCGCAAAATACCTCCAAAGCATACGAAGACGGAAAAAAAGCACTTATATTAAATCCCACTGATGCTATAATAAATTTTAACATGGGACAATTGTTTACACATTATCTCATAAATAATGATTCGGCAATTATATATTTTAAAAAGGCAATTGACCTTGCCCCACAATCACCTAATAATAGTGTTGCTTACATGAACATAGCTGTAATATATCAAACAGCAGGAAATACTGATGAGGCCTTATCCTATTTTCAAAAAGCTGAAGAAATCAATCCTAATAATGACGTAACACTTTACAACTACGCTTTGCTTCTGTCAGATTTAAATCGAAACAATGATGCCCTCAAGAAAATTAATAATGCAATTGCAATAAACCACAATGACCCAAGTTATTATAATTTAAAAGGCACATTACTTCTTTCGAATTTTTCATTTGATGAGGCTGAACAGGAATTTTTTAAGGCTGTAAAATTAAATTCAAAAAATGGAGAAGTGCTTTATAACTTGGGCTATTTATATGGAGAAAAAAATAATCATGAGCAATCTATTAATTATTATACTAAAGCTGTGCAAGTCAATTTTGATTTAGAAGCCACCCTTGTTAATAGGGCACTTCAATATATAAAATTAAACAAAGTGCAAAGTGCCTGTGCTGACTTGCATTGGGCATACAATCTTGGCAGATCCGATATAAAACCTTTAATGAATCAATATTGCAATTGATATAAATATTTATTTACCTTATTAAAAAACACGTATTGACATAAATTTCTCATCTCTAAAATAGAATCACAATATATCAAACGCCTATATATTCCGCTTTCGCTCGTAAAACAAAGTAAATTTTAGTAAATAAATTCAAATAAACTCGCATTTACATGGTTTACACAAATAAGCGCCATAATTTTAAATCATGGAAACCGAAAGCCGATCTAAAATTTGCCGCTCATGCGGAGGGCCATTTCTTGGTAGGTTAAACGCTCGTTATTGCTCTGACGGATGCCGCTTTGATTTTAATAATGCACTTGCCCGAAAACAAAAAGAACAAATCAATCGTATTTTAAAAATACTTATGAAAAACCGGGAAATCTTAATGCACTTCTTTGAGAACAACCAAACCGAAATCACGATGGAAGACCTCTTAGCGAAAAGGTATAACTTTTCTTACCTCACCCACCAGTTAAAAACGCCCCAAAACGAAAAATATATTTTCTGCTTTGAGTATGGATATTCAGTTTCTCAAAACCTCTTAAAACTTACAAAATATGATGGAATCTTTTAGTCCGGTAGATTTGACAATGGCATTGATCCCGAAGCCAGCAATAATGGCTGTAACGAACGGAAACACTAAAAGCAATGCGGTTATCCTGTTAGCAGTTTTACTTGCAGCGGGGATCCTTGCGATCTTATACTTTGCTGCGTATCAGAAAAAATGGGAAAGCGGGCGCGAGCAACCGAAAGTAAAATAGGGATATACTTTTAGAATCTTTTAGTCCCCATAACTAAACGGACTACTTTCCGGAAAAGCAGAAGTCGCTCTCCGTATAATAGCTCTAATAACACTGGCCTTATGCCGATTTGGGTTTAGACGGCATGCACTTGTTGTTTATGAGTAAGACTAACCTCTAAGAACCAAATCTAAATTCCGGAGATGTTATAAACCTAATTTTATCAGAATAATTGTGGATAAGGTGGGGGGAACTACATTCTACCGAACCAACTTTATTAAGTATTTTTGACACCGGTAGCCAAAAAACTCATTGCCAGCAAATTATATTTGAAATAAACTTAGAAAAAGAAGGGCAGAAAAAGAATTGGTGGCGGCAAATAGCAGCTTGTTAAACATTGATATTGGCAATCTTTGTAAAAGGAGCGAGACGAAATACATCTGGCGAAAGGTATAGTGCAAAGGCTGGCAAAGATTTACAAAAACGACCCTGAACAATTGACCGTGCTTTTTCTTAGCCAAAAAATTATAAACGAAGTTGGAGAAGAAGAATTAGCGTTGAAAGCAATGCAGGTTGCAGAAGAGCAAATTAAGTATCAAAAAAGACACAACACAAAATGAGTTACAAATACATTTACCAAAAACAGGAAAAGGAATTAGCTTTTGATGCTGACAAAGTAATGGAAAGTACAGCAGAAATTCGGAATGGAATTTTATCAAAATACTTTTCAGCAGATAATCTCAACTTTTTAATGAGCAACGGTTGTTCCTACTATGCGGGTTCAATAGCAATTAATGAAGAAAACGAAGATGCAGATTGTGCAAAAATTCTAACTGACTTTGAATTTCAAAACGCCATTGACGAAGCAATACAAACAAGAGTAAATGAGTTAGCGAAAGAACGACCAGAGTTAGCACTTGACAAATTATTTGAACTCAAACTTTTTTACGAAAGCACTTTACCAAATACAGAAATTGCAACAGAAATAAACGGCTTAATTGAAAATTTCAAAGAAGCATTTGTAAAACAGTTTGTGTTGAACATTGACTACAACCAAAACAAATTGCACAAATCATTTTTGAAACGGTTGCTGTCAAGAGACAGCAAACTTTCAAAGCCGAACATTTTTACTTTGAATTACGATTTGCTGTTTGAAATGACAGCAGAGAAGTTGGGCATATTCGTAAACAATGGTTTTACTGGTTTTCACGAAAGAGCATTTTATCCTTCTGCTTATCAAGTGGACTATCACTTAAAAAATCCTGATGGTGCAAAACGAATTAACAAGAGCATTAACCTTTACAAACTTCACGGCTCATTGAGTTGGTATGAAGATGAAAACAAACCGCCTTACGGTATTGGTGAAAGACAAGTCATTCCTGACAACGGAAAAATAGAATATGATACAATAAAAGAAGGAACTATAATTTATCCAGTCCAATCAAAGAAGAAACACTCACTTGATTTGCCTTACAGCGAAATGCTAAGACAATTTGTAGAAGCATTGAACAAGCACAACTCTGTTTTAATAATTGCAGGTTATAGTTTCTTAGACGAACACATAAATGACATCATTGCTAACGCAATTGCAAATCCCGACTTCAACCTTGTGATTTTCTCTTACGAAGAAGAACCACAAAACAATAAATCAAACTTTCTGAAACAGCTTTACGCTGATGCAAAAAACGACACAAGAATTACAATGTTTTATGGAAACTACTTTGGTGACTTTGAAAATATTGTCAATGTGCTAATGCCGTTCACTGAAATGCACAATCCAATGCAGGACATTTTTAGTGTTTTCCAATCACTAAAAAGTGCAACAAACTAAAATGCTTCAGGAAAACATTGTCATAGGAAAAATTGTAAAAATAGATGGCTTGGCCCTTACGATAGAAATTACCCGTGAGCAAGACATCAGAAAAATTCTATTGCAATGGAACATCAAAGATTATTTGGTGTCAATTCACAAATATGTTTTTGCTTTTCTACCGAACAACAGAAAAATAATTGCTCGGATTACAAAGGTTTTTGACAAGGAACTTTTCAAAGCTGATAACATTTATGACAAAGAGCATCCGAAATACTTGATTGAGGCAAACCTCACAGCAATTTATGACGACTTCACAAAGAAACTGGATACAGGAATAAATACCTTCCCTATTATCGGAACTGATGTTTTTGTTTTGGACAACATCATTTACAAACAACTCCTAACTGTTACTTCCGATTACAAACTTGAAGTCGGAGAAAGTTTCATTGACGAAAGTTTAAAGGTAACAGCCAACCCCGATATTCTTTTCGGAAAACATCTTGGAGTATTTGGCAACACAGGAACAGGAAAAAGTTGCACAGTAGCTTCAATCATTCAAGGATTAAAGAGAAGATTGTATGACAAAAACGGCAAAAAAATTTCAGTAAAACCACAGGTAATAATTTTTGATGCAAACAATGAATACAAGCAAGCATTTGAAAATCCAGAGTTCAAAGTAAAATATATTTCAAAAGATGAAATCAAATTGCCTCACTCCGCTTTGAGCATGAGTGAATACATAAGTTTCTTTGATGCAGCAGCAGGTGTACAAGCACCAGTTCTTGTAGAAGCAATTGAAAGTTTGAAAGGCGATGATGATTTTTTTGACTTGAATGACTTAACAGAAAAAATTGAAGTAATTATAAAACAAAAGGCAGACGGTAATAACTTTAGTTATTCTCAATGGAGAGGTTGGGTATCAACGATGATAAACCGCATTGACCGCCTTACTTCAAACAAACAATTGCAGGGCATAATTAATGTTGAGGAAAATATTGTTGACGATATTCTTGATGGTGATGATGAAATAACAATCATCGAAGCAGATTTTGACAGAAAGGAATTAGACATTCTCATTTTTATTTTCAGCAAACTTCTTTATCAACGAGCAGTTGAAGATGACGGAGAAAAAAATATTTTAGTGGTTTTTGAAGAAGCACATCGTTACATTAATGAAGATGATGCGGAAGATTATTCGTTAGGCAATTACTACATTGAGCGACTTGCAAGAGAAGGAAGGAAATTCAGTTTGAGTTTAATTATTTCAAGTCAACGACCTTCTGAACTTTCAAAGACAGTTCTTTCTCAATGCAATTCTTTTATCATTCATCGCATTACTAACAAGAATGATTTGGAATTTGTAAGTAAAGTTGTGAGGGCTGATAATTCTGAATTGCTCAAAGTAATCCCTGGGCTTGAAAGACAATATGCAATTACAACAGGCGAAGCATTCAGTTATTCCGACATTGTAAAAATTGCAACGGCAGACCCTGTAACAGATAGTCAAGACCCCGAAGTAGTAACTAACTGGTTGATTGAAGATGAGGAATAATTTGAAACACTAATAGCAAAACCCAATAATTAAAATTAGAAAACTACTTATGCCAGACAATAAAACATCAGAAGCATTAAAATCACTTCAAGAATTTCTCGCCAAACTTTTTCAGTTTGAGAGTGCTGATTTGGATTTTGGCATTTATAAAATTCTCCGCTACAAAAAAGAAGAGGCTGAAAATTTCGTCAATCAATTACTTACAGAAACTGTCCGGGAGCAATTGAATATACTTGTAACTGGAGAGAGTCAAAATTTATCAGCAGAGGTAAAGAAGTTAGAGCAAAGCACCAACATCAGCAAATATTTGGAAGCAGTAAAGAAAAATGACACCGGAAAAATTACCTTTTACGAAGAAGATTTCAAGGAAATAATCGAAGAATACAAATCAATTAAAGCACAGTTGGAAAAACAGATAAGTACAACCAACGCCGAACCTTTAATTTACAATCACCTAACAATTTTCTTTAGTCGTTATTATGACAAAGGCGATTTTATAAGCAAACGCAGGTACGGTAAAAACGAAAAGTATGTAGTGCCATACAATGGTGAAGAAACCTTTTTTCACTGGGCAAATGCAGATCAATACTATATAAAAAGCAGCGACTTGTTTCGTAAATATTCCTTTCGTGTCCCTTCAATAAACGGATATTGCAATGTGCATTTCAAATTGAGAGAAGTCAACGAAGAGAACGGGAATGGCAAAAGTGAGAATAATAAATATTTTGTACTGGGAGAAAATCCAATTGAAATTTCAGACGATGAAGTAAATATTTTCTTTGATTACCGTTCACTTGCAAACAGTGAAAAGGACAGCAAGGGAAAGAATCAGGAAGACTTAAACGCTTATGCTTTGCCGCTAATTATTAAGGCACTTGGAAAACACACCGCAGTTGCAGAACTTAACAAGCAAGTAGGTGAGAAATCAAAACTTGGGCTCGAACTGTATCGTTACACAGCAAGGAACAAATATGATTTTTTTATTCACAAAAACCTGAAAGGTTTTCTCAATCGTGAATTGGATTACTACATCAAAAGTGAATTGTTGAAATTAGATGATCTGACGGTGTTTGACACTGTTACTCACTATGAAAAAATAAAGCTGCAATTCAACATAATAAAAACTTTCAAGAGCATTGCAACTACAATTATTGATTTCATTTCGCAGATAGAGGATTTCCAAAAGAAACTTTGGGAGAAGAAAAAATTTGTCATCAGCACACAATATGTAATTACGCTTGACAAGTTACTTGCTTTTACTTCTGCTGAATTTACAGATGATATACTCACCGAAGTGTTGAAAAACGAAAAGCAGTTGGATGAATGGAATAAATTGTATGGTGAAAATGTTTTAAGCAAATGGAAAAAATTAAAACCTACCGACTTGAAAAACGAAGAAGGCAATTTAAAAAAACTTTGCATTGACACAGCACACTTCACAGCAGAGTTCAAATGGAAATTGCTTTGCAAAATTTCGGAAAAGAATAAGTTGGATGATGAAACAGACGGAATTGTTTTTCACAGCGACAACTTCCATGCTTTGCAACTGATACAGGAAAAATATATTAACGGAATTCAAAGCGTTTACATTGACCCACCATATAACACGGATGCTTCTGCAATCCTTTACAAGAATGATTACAAAGATTCTTCGTGGCTTTCTATGATGCAGGCACGATTACAGTCGTGTTATGATTTACTGAAACAAGATGGAATTATTTGTGTTGCGATTGATGATGAAGAGGTAGTTGGGACACGATTGATGTTCAAGCAGATTTTTCTGAAACAGGCTGGTATTGCAGCAGTTCGTTCAAATCCGGCAGGAAGAAAAACAAGGGGAAAGTTTGCACCTGCACATGAATATGCTTTGTTCTTTGGCAAATCAGACAATTCAATTCCTGATGCTTTAGATATTACAGAAAGCCGAATGAAGCGTTATCCGAAAGAAGATGATAAAGGAAATTTTGCATGGGCTAATTTCATTCGTTCAGGCAGCAATGATAAAAGAGAAGACCGACCAAAATTGTATTACCCCATTTTTGTTGATGCTGATGATAAAATTAGAATTCCAGAATTAGAATGGGATGATGAAACGCAAGAATATATTTTGCTTCAACAACCGAAGGCAACTGAAACAGTTGTTTATCCAATTATGAAAAACGGAGGTTCTGCAATTGAAAAAAATTGGCAAAGAGGAAATGAAAGAATCAGAAAGGAACTTGATGAATTAAGAATTAGGAGAACTGGAATTGATTTGATAAGCATTGACTTCAAAACAAGAATGGATGAAGATTCATTACCGATTACATGGTGGGATGATAAAAAATATGCATCGGCAAATCATGGAGCAGCAGAATTGAAAAAACTTTTCGGAAGCAAAACTTTTGATTTCCCGAAAGCACAGAAACTTGTTTTGGATTGCTTGAAAGCAACAGGAGCAAAGGAAGAAGGCAGCACCATACTTGACTTCTTTCCAGGTTCAGGAACAACTTTTCATTCAGTGCAAATTTTAAATCAGGAAGATGGAGGGAACAGAAAATGTATTTTAGCAGAACAAGGAAATTATGTTTATTCAATCATCATCCCACGAATAAAAAAGATTGGATATTCCTTTGACTGGAAAACAGGCAAGCCACAAAACGAAAATGGTTTAGGAGTTTTCTTCAAATACCAACGGCTTGAACAATACGAAGAAAGTTTGGAGAACATTGCTTTTACTACTGCCAACAACACAGCACAAACACAGTTGCAGTTTAAAAATTACATGCCGAAATATTTTTTAGAGTTTGAAACCACAGGCAGCAAAACATTTTTGAATTTAGATGCAATGCAAAATCCTTTCAGCTATTCGTTGAAAGTGTTTGACAATTACAATTACACAGAACAAACTGTTGATGTGGTTGAAACTTTCAATTACTTAATCGGTTTGCATTTGCACGGCTACAAAAAATCAGAACATCAAAAACGGGATTATCTTTTTGTAACAGGCACTGACAGGCAGAACAGAAAGATTGTAATTGTTTGGAGAGATGCAACTGATTTGGATTTTAAGAAAGACAGAGATTTCATCAGAGAAAATCTGAAAGGCAACTCTTATGATTTACTGTATGCAAACAACCAGTGTGCAATTGAAGGGGCAATAATGATTGAAGAAGTTTTCACAAACAAAATGAACTAAGCGAAATGAATTTAGAAAAGCACTTAGTTCTAAGTAAATATTTCCTTCACCTTGTCGGCTACGCAGAGTTTGACAAGATGAAAGAAGATTTTAATCAGACACCCGAAGGTTTTGATGCAGCAGGAAATAGTTTTATGCTGCATGGTTTGTTGAGCAAAAGTCCGCTGATTGCAGAGAGTGATTTGAAGCGTTACGATGAAACAATTAAATCGTATGAGGACAAACTGAAAGCCAACAGAAATGAAACTGATTTCAGTATAAAATATTTCCAATACTTCGCTATTCTGTTTACTGAATATTATTTTGATAAACTTTCAACCAACAAAACAGAACTTCTTAACGACTTAAATGTTTTTGCCAATGCTTATTGCACCAGTGCAAACATTACTGTAATAAATTTTGAGGAGACAGATTTGCAGAAGTTAGCTTACTGGATGGCAACAGGAAGCGGCAAAACTATTTTGATGCACATCAACTATTGGCAGATGATGAAATATTTTCCTGATTGGGAAAACATTATTCTCATTACTCCAAATTCAGGATTGAGCAGACAACACTTTGAAGAATATCGTTTGAGTGGAATTCCTTGTAAGCAATACAACGGCAGCGAAGAAAGTTTGAAAACCCGTGAAGGAGAAGTTCTGATTATTGAAGTAACAAAACTCACAGGTGAAAAGAAAGGTGAAGGCGTGAGTGTTGATGTTTCGTATTTCAGTGAGAACAACAATTTGGTTTTTATTGACGAAGGACACAAAGGGCAAAGCAGCGATGAAAAAACATGGAAGAAACTTCGTGAGGCATTGGCAAAAGAAGGTTTCATCTTTGAATACTCTGCAACATTCGGACAGGTAATAAGAAAAAATACGGGATTGCTTTTGGAAGAATACAGCAAGGCAATAATTTTTGATTACAGTTACCGCTACTTTTATTCTGATGGTTACGGAAAAGATTTTTACAGCTACAACACCAACTTGCAAGAGTATAACGAAGCACAAACCAACTTGATTCTTACAGCAGGGCTTTTGGCTTTCTATGAGCAGTTGCAAATGTTTGAACAGTTTCGTGAAGAACTAAGACAATACAAAATTGAAAAACCACTTTGGATTTTTGTCGGGAGCAAAGTTGTTGGAAAGAGTGCTACAAAAGACAGTGTGCAGCAAACTTCTGATGTTGTAAATATTCTTTCATTTCTGAATCGTGTTTTGACAAACACAGAATGGCTGACTGAAAACATTAAAGCAATTCTTTCGGGAAGCAGTGGTTTGAACAGTGCAGCCGGTAATGATATTTTCAACAATCGTTTTCAGTATGTGAGAAACGACAACACAACAGCGGAGAAAATTTTGAATAAAGTTTTCAACGGCACAGGTTCGCTTGACCTTTACGAAATAAAAAACGCAGAAGGTGAAATTGCTTTGCAAGCACACAACAGCGAAAATTATTTTGGCATCATAAACATTGGTGATGTTGACGGATTGAAAAAGAAAATTAAAGAGTCATTGCCTGACTTGGAAGTGAAACCTGAAAATATTTTACGAAGCCAGTTTGAAAGAATAAATGAAATCAATTCGCCAATCAATATGCTTGTTGGTTCTAAAAAATTTATTGAAGGTTGGAATAGTTGGAGAGTAAGCAGTATGGGCTTGCTGAATATGGGTGCATCGGAAGGACCACAAATAATTCAGTTGTTTGGCAGAGGTGTGAGATTGAAAGGAAAAAACAAATCGCTGAAAAGAGAGGACACACAACGCTATGAAATAAAAGCACTGCAAACCCTTTCAATCTTTGGTGTAAATGCTAATTACATGAAAGCATTTTTGGACAACATTGAAAACGAAATTGAAATACCCGAAGAAATTGAAATTGATGTTCGTTACAATAAAAGGAGTGATTGGGAAAATAAAATTTTCACTTTCAAGACAGGTGCAGGTTATAATTTCAAAGAGCAGTTAGTGACCTTGCAATATGTTCAGCAAGTTGCACAGCGAATAAATATTGACTTACGACCTAAAGTAACTGTATTCAGTGGACTTGATTCGGAAGTTGCAGAACCACAAGTTGAATATTCTGCTGACAACAATCCTTTGAGTGATTCACGATTTGCATCATTCATTAACTGGGACAGAATTCTACTTTCATTAAACACTTTCAAAATTGCAAGAGGTTATTTCAATCTTGTTATTTCAAAAGAAGTGTTGCAGAGAATCATTTCAGAGAATCATTACTCACTTTGGTTGACAGAGAATCAAATTCAGCAAAATGATTTTTCAATTCAGAAAAAATTGAATCAGTATGCGGAAATGATTTTGAAGGACTATGTAAATAAATTCTATGCTGACAATCAGAAAAAGTATCTCACTAAAAATCTGAAAGCACATTTGCTCAACACTTCTTTGTTTCCTGAATTGTTTCCAGAAGGCGAAAAAATTATTGTGAAAGTTCCTAAGCGAATGATTGATGAAGTGAAGAAGTTGAAAGACGAAATAGAAAAGTTTTATAAGCAAGATGTAAAGAGAATTCCAACCATTCACTTTGACAAACATCTCTACTCCCCTATTGCTTCATTTTTAAAAGGCACGGACTATGAAGAAATAAAAACCATTCCTGTAAAGTTGAATAAAGGCGAATCAGATTTCATCACACACTTGCGGACATGGATGCTTGCACACACGGAGCAGTTGAAAGGCAAAGAAGTTTTTATTCTTAGAAACATTTCTAAAAAAGGAATGGGCTTCTTTATTGAGACAGCATCTTTCTATCCCGACTTTATTCTTTGGATTAAACAAGAGCATCAGCAAGACATTATTTTCATAGACCCTAAAGGAATCCTGATGTTAGGAAATGCCAATGACGAAAAAGTAAGATTCTGTACCAACACGATAAATGAAATACAAGATGCAATTCGTTTGAAATTAAAAGAGGAAGGAAACATAACAACATTAAATCTTTACGGGTACATTCTTTCTGTAACACCATATATAAAGGTAAAACCGAAATTTGGAAATGGGAATTTGACAAAGCAAGATTTTAGAAACAATCACATTTTATTTCAGGAACAGAATAATGAATATTTGAATATATTGTTTGACGGGAAATTATAAAATATTGACTTATGAAATGCTATGTACTAACTATTGGTAACTTAAGAGATCGCTTTAAATATAAGCAATTGGAATTGGATCCCCCATACCAAAGAAGGCCAGTATGGAAAACTAAACAAAGAACATTGCTGCTTGCCTCAATTTTTAATGGTATTCCTATTCCCGCCATTATACTTCACAAACACCTTGACAAAAGAAGAAATAAAGATGTTTATGACGTATTGGATGGCAAGCAACGTATAGAAACAATATTGCATTTTATAGAATTGATCGATATTCCCAATGAAGATCAGTGGTCAGTGAAAATAAATACAAATCTTGAATCATCGCAAGCAGTAACCTATCATGATCTCAGATCAAAGAAATTTAATAGGGAAAATAATTTAATTGCCGACAAGTTTTGGAGTTATGAAATTCCAATTATAGAATATGAAGGAGAAATTGTAGACTTTTTTGGTAATCCGGTTCCAACATTGGAAGTTTTTGTAAGGATTAATTCTACCGGCTCTAAATTATTGAAAAATGAGATACGCCATGCAAATAGTTCTGCTCCATTTTTTAAGTTAGGTGAAGAGTTGGAAAAGAAATTTGAATATCGATTTATTAATTTATGGGGTATTTTCTCTAAAAATGAAGTGCAGCGATTTTTGTTTCACGAATATGTAATGGAACTCTGCACAGCTATCTATTTTCACAATTTCACAAATAGGCGTCAAAAATTAGAGGAACTGCTTTATAAACATTCATGGACAATTCGCGAAATCAAGTTAATAAAAAATAGGTTCGTAAAAATAATACTCTGGATGCGAAATATCTTTGGTGATGCAATATTTGTCAATACACGGTTTACGAATAAATCAGACTTCTATTCACTGTTTATTGTTTTAAATGATTTAATTGATAAGAAATATGTTACTACAAATACAAAGGACAATAGAATTCTGGGAAATACATTATTGGAATTTTCTAAAGCCGCCCAAATTGCATCTGCGGAACTAAAAAAATACGATATAAAAAATTCAACGAAAGGATTTGATAGGGAAATGATGCAATATGTAATAGCTACTCGGCAATCCACTGATTCATTATCAAACCGTCAAATAAGACACGAATACCTTCATAAACTTCTAAAAGGGTTTATACTTAAAAGGAAAGATACGCGCAGATCATTTGATCAGAATGTTAAGGGTGTACTGTGGACTCGGCTTTTGCAGAAAACTTCTAACCCCAAATGTCCAAATCCGAATACTAATCCCGGCTGTAAAAAAATACTGACCTATGAAAATACACATGTTGACCATGTAAATCCTTGGAGCAAAGGAGGTAAAACCAGTTTAAAAAACGCACAATTAATTTGTAGCTCTTGCAATAAGCAAAAAAGTGCAAATTGATAAAAGAGAAAAATAACTTATTACTATGGAATATATATTCAACCAACATTTAGATGCCGCCTTAAGGCAGGCGTGGACAGTCGACATGAAAAACCAATTCAATATTGGAGTTGTATCAAGCGAGAGGGCCATGCAAGCTGAACTTTATTATTCGCTACGAACTCTGTTAAATGAAAAATACAAAATATTTGTGGAGCCAATTGAAATTAGAATTAAAGGCAACTTAAAAGGCATGGTTCCGGATTTAATTATAACTCATGAGCAAGAAATTATTTGTATAATTGAAATAAAGTATATGCCATGGAAGAATATTCTTCATAAAAACGATATGGATAAAATTAACTTTTATTCTACGCTTTCCAAAGTTGAACAGGGAATAAAAATAAATCCACTCACTGGAGATTATATACAAAACGAATTCACATATTCAGAATCCTTAGTTACAATTTTTGCCGCTATTGGGAAAAGCACAAGTCAGCCCTTTGATTTGAAAAATTGGAGTGGCACAAAAAATACTTATTTATTTATAGGCACAAAAAATAATGAAAATCTTGACTCTATTGTGTTTGAAATAAAAAGCATACACGAGATCGATTAAGATTAAATTGAAATTGCGGTAATTTCAAAAGGATAAAGTGACCAAAATTTTGCCAGATAATCAATATATTTTTAATCGCAACATTATTGGAATTCAGAAATTGTCGAAATTAGCTTTTGCTCAGTTTCGGAAAGTTGGATATTCAAAAACAATTATATTTTAAGTATACAGTATAAAGTATTTTAAACCAATCAAAAATACTCGTCTCATTTGACTTTAATAATTATTGCTACAGCATTTTCTGTAACTTAAACGCTTGTTAAAAAGTCATTAAAGAGCATACATATAAAGCTTATAAATTGAGGTATTAGTCTCTAAAAATTTTATCCACCCAATTTTATTTTTACACTACTCTTCCTTTATAATTTTTAGTATTTTTCTTGCCGCAATTTGGACACGCTTTATCTATCCAACATCCATCATAAGGGCCTGCAAATCCACCTGCAGTACCCTTCATACATCCATAACATTGACAGTTTGAACATTGGTAAATTGCGCGGTCACTTGTTTTGGGGCAATTGGGACATTTGGTAAAACTCATGATATTGATTTTTGTTTAATTACCAAAGATATTAAATTAATTGTTCACAACCACCACCCTCATTTTAAAAGTTAAAAGCCCTTTTCAATCCAACAATGCACTTTAAACTTTTTCATAAAATTGCAACTAATTCTTGGATTATTTTATTACCATCACAACTCAGCAATCGATTCCATTTCGATGTATTTTTTTAAAATCCGGACCAACACCATTATAAGTGTATTAAAGTGTCATTAATCTCGTCGCGTAATTTTGGAAATACTGAAACATCATCAGCAAACTCCTTCCATTTTCCAACAGTTTTACTTACCTCCTTTATCACCTCCTCCCCTTTCTTATTTTTAATTAATCT
>Ga0163144_10008407_pt1 | contig 22348 bp, 19 predicted proteins | sample OliLak19BULKMAT1_FD_123175 | JGI IMG/M metagenome (GOLD analysis project Ga0163144, IMG submission 123175) | Freshwater microbial mat bacterial communities from Lake Vanda, McMurdo Dry Valleys, Antarctica - Oligotrophic Lake LV.19.BULKMAT1 | ecosystem: Environmental > Aquatic > Freshwater >... | reverse complement strand
TTGGTATTGTTTCTTTGTCAGGCCAAGGTTCGGTGTCCTCCCTGACAGGTTCCGTCTCCAAGTGTTTGGAAATGGCTCCTCATCACACCGAGGTTTCGTGGGGTATGGCTTCCGTTCCGGCGGTGGCATCCCCGATTGTGGGAAAGGTGACACTTATGGCCAGCAACAGCAGCACGATGGAAGTGAAGATGGAGGACAAGCAGAAGAAGGCGGCCCTGGACCGCACCCTCCAGCAGATCGACAAGACCTTCGGCAAGGGCTCGATCATGCGGATGGACGAGGACGCCTACCTCGCGATCCCCGGCATCTCGACGGGTTCAATCTCGCTCGACCTCGCGCTGGGTGGCAAAGGTGTGCCGCGGGGCCGGATCATCGAAATCTTCGGGCCGGAATCGTCCGGCAAAACCACGCTGGCCCTCACCATCGCGGCGAACGCCCAGAAGGACGGCGGTGTGGCGGCCTTCATCGATGCGGAGCACGCGCTCGACCCCTCCTGGGCCCGCAAGATCGGTGTGAACATCGATGAACTTCTGGTCAGCCAGCCCGACTCGGGGGAGCAGGCCTTGGAGATCGTGGAACTGCTGGTACGCTCCAATGCGGTGGACATCATCGTGATCGACTCGGTGGCGGCGCTTATTCCGCGGGCCGAGATCGAGGGCGAGATGGGCGATGCGCCGATGGGCATGCAGGCCCGGCTGATGAGCCAGGCCATGCGGAAGTTGACCGGCGTCATCGCACGCAGCAACTGCCTCGTGGTCTTCATCAACCAGATCCGCGAGAAGATCGGTGTGATGTTCGGAAGCCCCGAGACGACCACCGGCGGCCGGGCCCTCAAGTTCTATTCGTCGGTGCGGATCGATATCCGCCGCACCGGCGCGATCAAGGAAGGCGATGTCACCACCGGCAGCCGCACCCGGGCCCGCGTCGTCAAGAACAAGGTCGCTCCCCCCTTCCGCGATGCCGAGTTCGACATCATGTATAACGAGGGCATTTCGGCCTCGGGCGACCTGCTGGACTTGGCGGTCGACGCCAACGTCATCAAGAAGTCCGGCGCGTGGTTCAGTTACGGCGAGATCCGCATCGGCCAGGGCCGCGAAACGGCCAAGCAGTTCCTGAAGGACAACCCCGAGTTGTTCACCGAAATCCGCAACAAGGTGCTCGCCATCAAGGTCGCTCACCCCCAGAAGCCGGGCTCACCCGCCGCGGGCGAAGAAGAGGACGAAGCCGAACCCGAATAAGGCGGACCGGTCGGTGATGCGGGCGTGTTTCAACGTTTCAATCGCGGCCCACGAATCCCAAACGGATCGTGGGCCGCTTTGTTACCAAGTGTCGCACGCAAGCCGGATTGTCATCGGGGTTGGCGGAATGCGTCAAGCGATCGCTCGAAGATCATGCGCTGGGTCACCGTTTCGGTGTCGACTGAAAAGCGACCATTGACGAGATCGGGGCCGAGAACATCTGCAACGCCCGCGAGCACGACGTTGAAAAAACTCGACGAGACTCCACGAAGTCCGTGAACGGAGATTACTACTTGCGAGCCTTGGCGAAGGAGAGCGGCGGCCTGAGCAGCGATCAGGGCCGCGGACTCTATCACGGGGCGGGTATCGTCAACAAAGTCTTTCGCGACGATTCTTACCAAGTTGGCGCGGGGGTTCATCTGTTTCACCACACAATCATGGGAGTACGGGCAGCGAGAAGAATATGCCCGTGCCGGGGAACGCGGACGTGGCCGCACAGATTTGCGGAGCGTTCATGCCCGGTCTTGATTCGGCGAACGCATCTCCCGTGAAGAGCGCGATTCTGCCCCCAGCGGCGGAAATGAGCCCGAACAGGTTGCTCACCCCCAGGCCCATGTTATTTGGACGCGATCTGGAGGAAAACCCGCCGCGGATAACCATCTGAAGCGCCCCTTGCGTGCTCGTGGTTTCGGGGCTGGTTTCCCTCACCTTCGCGGCGATTCCAATGCCGCGATCAACAATGCCGATGCGAATCTCCGCAGATCCTTGGAAGTAACGGGCGGACATCACCCCACCAACCGGGGAGTTGGAATGATCGACGATGTTCTGGATGATCTCCTGGATGCAGCTACGAATCTGGTCTTCCCGCTCCGCTCCGAGAACGGTGTGCCGCTTCAGAAGTTGAATAATCCGGTTTGAGCGATCCCAACTCGCGTGGGTGAAGTTCTCGATTGGAATCGTCTCGCAATCGGGATGCTCCGGATTCGGAGCCGGACCATTCTCAAAGAGGCTTGAAAGCCCGGCGAACACGCAGAAAGCTTTCAGAGCGGGAGGCCCCTCGGGCAGGCGGATGCGTGGATGCTGGCCGAGCTGTTGAGCCCTCAAATAGGCGGCGTAGAGGACTGAAACGGCCCATGGGCCGAGATATTTGGTGTCACAGCAGTTGAGCCGCCACTTTCGGACAGACTTCGTGCCGTGAATCTCCGCGAGGAGCTCTAGCAACACCTTCAGATCGCGCGCATCGTCATCGAAACTCCCTACGAGGCTTACATGCACCGACAACAGTAGCGAGGGTCACTCGCCCTCACTCGCCCGCAGAGCTTGCCCTCGCACCGCCTTTGGGCCTACGCTTTCTCCCCCACTCATGCGGTTGTGGCGGAATTGGCAGACGCGCTAGATTCAGGTTCTAGTGGGGTCACACCCGTGGAGGTTCAAGTCCTCTCAGCCGCATTTTCTTCAGGGGCAGCCTTCGGGCTGCCCTTTTTCGTTCAATGATCTGCCGTCAGGCACCCGCCCCGGAATCCCGAGCCCATCCAGCATGCCCACCATCCTCGCCGGGATCGATGAAGCGGGATACGGACCCACACTCGGGCCCCTCGTGGTCGGTCTTGCCGTCTTCGAACTCTCGGATCCGGACGACACCCTTCAAAGCCCCAAGCAAACCTCCACCCAAGCCGAAGCAAACGCAAAGGTCCCCGACCTGTGGAAACTGCTCGCGGCGGGTGTCTGCCGCGAACCCGGGCGTTCCGGCGGTCGCGATAAAGTGGGTCGCATCGCTATCGCAGATTCAAAGCGACTCAAACTCCCGAACTCTTCCGAGCGTGCCCACCCGCTCGTCCATCTCGAGCGCGGCGTCCTCAGCATGTTGACCGCCTCGGGTGGAGAGACCGCGTCCGTCCCGGCCTCGGACATCGAGTTATTCGAGCGCCTCGGAATCAATCTTCCGGCCCACGCAGCGTACGAGGGCGATCCGATCCCCCTGCCCGTAGCCGTCTCGCCGGGGGATATCGGCATCTCCGTGAACGTCGTCCGTCGGGCCTGTGCCGCTGGCGGTGTGTGCGTGCGAACGCTCCGCGCCAAGATGATCGGCGAAGCCCAGTTCAACGCCATTGTGGAGCGGACGCAGAATAAGTCGGAAACTACCGCGACGGCGGTGGGGGAGCACCTGAGGTTTGTCGCCGAACACTTCGCACCCCATCCGCCCGCGGCAAGCGGCGAAGGCGGTCGGAAGGCCCGGCTGGGGATTGTCTGCGACCGATTGGGGGGCAGGACTTCCTATGAGCGTTTGCTCACCAGAGAATGCCGAGGCTTGGCCGTGGAGGTTGTGGAGGAGACCGACCTCAAAAGCCGCTACATCGTGAGTGACGGCGAGGGCCGGCGGGCCGGTGTTTCGTTCATGGTTGAGGGTGAGCAACACCACATGGCGGTGGCACTGGCGTCGATGGTGGCGAAATACTGCCGCGAACTCTCCATGATGCGATTCAACCGCTATTTTGCGGCCCAGCACCGTGACTTGACGGGGTTGGACATCCGCCCGACGGCGGGGTATGCCCTCGATGCGCGGCGCTGGCTCGAAGAGATCGGCGAAACAATGGTGGCCGCCGACCGCCATGAATTGGTGAGGCGGGCATGATGGGAGCCAAGGTCGAGGACCTGGGGCCGATGGTCGCGAAGCGGATGCTCGACCTCGCCGCCCGCCACGCGCTCCGCGGAGCCGGACGGGTGGAGCCCAACCCGCTGGTCGGCTGCGTCCTCGTGAAGGACGGGCGCATCATCGGCATCGGGCACCACCGCGTGTGGGGTGGTCCGCACGCAGAGCGCGACGCCCTGGCCTCTGCGCTGCGCATGGGTGAAGATCCGCGTTCCGCCACCGCATTCGTGACGCTCGAGCCCTGCAACGGTGTGGGCAAGCAGCCCCCTTGCTCACATGCCCTTTTGGAGGCCGGAGTGGCACGCATCGTGTACGCGGTGGAGGATCCGAACCCATCCAAGGCGGGTGGCGCTGCGTTTCTGGCATCACGTGGCGTCGTGTGCGAACAATCCGATGCCAGCACGCTCGCGATGGGCCTCGCGGAGCCTTTCCGCAAGCGATTGGCAACGGGTCTGCCGTGGGTTATCGCGAAGTGGGCCCAGACCATCGACGGCCGTATCGCCACACGCACCGGTGAATCCAAATGGATCTCGAACGAGCGATCACGCGCCCGCGTGCACGCCCTGCGGGCAAGGGTCGATGCCATTGTCACCGGCATCGGCACCATCGTCGCCGACGACCCCCTCCTCACCGCCCGAACTGACGGAGCACCAAGGCGGGTTGCACGCCGCATCATCGCCGATACCGATCTCGACATCCCGCTCGCCGCCCGCGTCGTGACAACGGCCAAAGAATGGCCGACGATGGTCTTCTGCGCCGCCGAAATGGCAACCGCGCAAGTCACGAAGGACAAACGCGAGGCCCTGGGGGCCGCAGGCGTAGAAGTCGTCGGGGTCGCCACGGGCGCGAAGGGCGGCATCAATCCCGTTGCACTCCTTCGCGAACTTGTGACGCGGCACATCGCCACCAACGTCATGGTCGAGGCCGGGCCCGGCTTGCTCGGGTCCTTCTTCGCCGAAGACCTGGTGGACGAAGCCGTCGTGTACATTGCGCCAATGCTTCTGGGCGACGAATTGGCCCGCGCAGTTGCGGTGGGCCGCATCGCCGAAAGGCTGATGAACGCGCGTCGATTTGAATTGTGCCGCGTGAAAGCCCTGAGCGGTGACGTTGAACTCACGTACCGAAGTCTGCGACGCTAGACGCTCGTTCACACGCCAGAACTTGCCCGCGCGCGACTACTTCGCAACCCGCCCCCAGAACCGCAGATCGGCCTGCACAACCCCACGCACCGGTCCCCCCTCCGTCATCGCGATCAGCACCGTCCCGGGAACGATGTAATCCCACTTCACCTGCCCGAGCGCAACGGCCGTGGCGCCCAGCATCGGGCTGAAGGTTGAACTCGTGACCACACCCACCGGTTCCGAGACTTCAGAGGGGTGCAGTTGCGAACCAGTCACCGGTTGCTTCAACGCCTGATCCGCCTCGCCCGTGATGGATTCAAATTTCACCGCAACGAGCCGCTGCTTCGGATGGCCGCGGTGCGCCATCCGCGCCACGATCTCCTGCCCGGGATAGCATCCCTTCTTGAAACTCACGCGATCATCGAGCACGCCGGTTTCGGCGGGAAGGCTCTCGACCCCGAAATCGATGTTGTAGAGGGGTGTCCCCTCCTCGATGCGGGCGATGTTGAAGGCGTGCCACCCCGCGGGCCGAAGACGCACCCGCGAGGCCAGAGGGCGGCCATTGATGATGACCTCGGTATCGTCAGCATCGGGCAAACGCCCCGAATCCAGCAGTTTCTCATAGACCTCGGCAGCCCCGGCCGTCGGCACGATGAGTTCCAGCCCCGGTTCACCCGTCGAGTCCTCACGAAACACCACCACCTCGTGCCCCGCAAGTCGGATCACCGTCACCGTCCCCGGCTCCAGTTCATCAAACAGCGGGCCGGAGGCGTCCGAGCCAGACGTCAGTTCCGCGGTGAACTTCAGTAACTCCATCGCCGTCGGTCCGTGCAGCGCGAACCGGTGCGTCTCTTCCGTCCGCCGCATAATGGTCACGTCGTCCGCGATAATGTGCGCCGCCAACGTCTCGGCCGTTCGCTCCGCGGCGTGAATATCCACATCCAGCAGCGTTCGGTTCGGAAGGTCCACGACACGCAGGTCCGATGCGATGCGGCCCTTCTGCGTCAGCCAAAAGGCGCGGCGGCAGCGGTGCGGACCGAGGTCTTTCAATTCCTGCGTCAGCATGTTGTTCAGGAACGCCAGCCGATCGCGCCCGGTGACCTCCAAAACCGCCCGGTTCGGCTGGTCCAGAATGACACAGTGCTTGCGGAGCGCGGCATACTCAAGTTCGAGTTCGCCATACGTCTCGACCAGTTCAACCGCCCCGTCAGGATGATCGGCCGGACCATACGAAACCAGGGCGGCCTCTGCTTCCTGATGACGGCGACGAAGCGGACTGGTGCGGGCCATAGTCCCCAATGGTATCGAGAGTCCGATGCTCAATGTGTGACGCCACGTCCCGAACCACTGCGCGTTAGGAATGCGTGCGGGTTCCAGCCGCGATCCATTTGGGCGCGATTCCATGCTGGAAGTGGCGAGGGCGTGTATCTTGTGTCCCTCCGGACCCGATTCACCATCCCTTTGCGAGAGAATGTCATGGCCGAGAACATCGAACTTCTGAAGCGCCTCTGCGAAACCCCCGGCGTCCCCGGCCGTGAGGAGCGCGTGCGAGCGCTCATCGAGAAGGAAGTTGCGGGCCTCTTTGATTCCATCACCAGCGATGCGATGGGTAATCTCATTTGCCGCCGCAACCCGCGCTCCGCCAAATCCAAGGGCAAGGTCGCCAAGAGTGCCAAGGCCGACCGTCCGCTGCGCGTCATGCTCCTCGCCCATATGGACGAGATTGGCTTCTATGTCACGGCGATCGATAAGAACGGATTCCTGTGGATGAACGCCGCGGGCGGCTTTGATACCCGCAACCTGTTCGCCCGCCGCGTGCTGGTGTGCACCGACGCCGGAGACTTCCGCGCCGTCATGAACCCCTGTGGCCGCCCCATCCACATCTCCGGCCCCAAAGACCGTGAGAAAATCCCTGAGGTCAAGGAGTTCTTTGTAGATACCGGGATGAAGGCCGACGAGGCCAAAAGGAAGTTTAAGGTCGGCGACTACGTCGTGATGGACGAACCCGCGTTAGAGATCGGCAGCAAAATCGTCAGCAAGGCCCTCGATAACCGCGTAGCGTGTTGGCTCGGAATCGAGAGCGTTCGCAAACTTGAAGCCTCGGGGGCCGGTCACGCGTGCGAAGTCGTGGTGGCCTTCACCACACAGGAAGAGGTCGGCCTTCGCGGAGCCAGAACCGCAAGCCATGCCGTGCTTCCCGATGTCGGCTTGGGCATCGATGTCACCCTCAGTTGCGATACGCCGGGCGTGCCCGAGGAAGAAGCGGTCACCAAGCAGGGCGAAGGTTTCGGCCTTCACATCAAGGATTCAAGTTTCATCGCAGATCACAAACTGGTTGCCGAGATCGAATCGCTCGCCAAAAAACACAAGATCCCCTACCAGCGCACCATCCTCGCCGCGGGCGGGCAAGATGGAGCCGCCGCCCAGCAGGCCGCGGCAGGAGCAAGAGCCGTCGGCATCGTGGTGGGCACCCGCTACATCCACACGGTCACCGAAATGATCGATCGCAAAGACCTGATCGCGGCCCGCGACATCTTGGCGGCGTACATGGGCGCCGTCTGACGCCGGGCGTGCCTAACTCGGCGGCACCTCTGGGCGGATCCCTCGTCGCTTGCGAATCGCGGCCAAAGTGTCACTGCGCTGCGGGTGTCATCCCCAGCCAACGCTTGATGATCCGGTGCCCTAGATAAATCACGGGCGTCATTGCGATCGCAATGACGAACTTCAGCAGGTAGCCGGTCGCTGCTGTTTTGAAGACTTCTGAAGTATCCATCGGCACAGCGCCATCCGCAAACAGCCGCCGCCCGAGGCTGAAGGCGAGGTAGGTCACAACCAGGCTGTCCAGCATCTGTGAGATCACCGTGCTGCCGGTGGCTCGCAGCCAGATGAACCGATCACCCGTCAGCCGCTTGAACGCCCCGAAAACCGCGATGTCGCAGAAATTACCTATGAGGTACGCCGTGAGCGACGCCACGAACATCACCTTGGCCGAACCAAACACCATGTTGAACGCCGCGGGGCTTATGTTGAAGTCGGCGTCCAAAAACGGCATCGCAAGCCCAATGTTGATGAACACAAAAGCGAACAACGACATCGAGAAACTGATAATCGCCAGGCGTCGCGCTGCTCGCTTGCCGTAGAACTCGTTGACCAAGTCCGTGATCAAAAACGTGATCGGGAACGTCAGCATCCCGCAGGTGTGCACGATTGAATCGGTCGAGCCCCCCGGCAGGGGAAGCGTGAACCCCAGCGGGATCCGGAATAACTTGATCCCGATGACGTCCCCGATCAACAGGCTCGCGATCGATACCCCGGATAGCCACATGAACAACTTCTGGGCGGGCGAAAGGGCGTGGGGTTCAGTGAAGACGTTCGCGGCAGGTTCGGACATCGTTCCAAGGTTACGCCCCTGCCTCCCATTCCGGATTCAAAGCCCACCTCGGGGGCCGTCGTCGGTCCAGGTTCGCCCGCAGCCTGACGCCAACGATTCCCGACCTCCCACGCTCAAGCGGCCCCCAAAACCAAGTACATTCCGTGCATCTTCCGCGTGCCCCAGCGCCACATACCATCTGCAACAATGACGACCGCACTGCACGTGGCCACCACCGAGTTCGAGAAGTTGGACCGCTGCGCCCAACTGCCGCACCGACCCCGTGTGCTCCTCGGAAAGATGGGCCTCGACGGCCACGATCGTGGCGTCAAAGTCATCGCAAGGGCCCTTCGCGATTCCGGTGTCCACGTCATTTACTCCGGCCTTTGGCAGACGCCCCGCAGCCTCGCCATCTCTGCTCGCGACGAAGATTGCGATGTCGTCTGCGCTTCCATGATGAGCAATTCCCACCTCGTCCTTGGTCCGAAACTCATCGGCGAACTCGCGGCCCTCGGACGCCCTGACCTCCCCGTGTACATGGGCGGAATCCTCCCGCAGGTCGATGTCGTGCAACTCCTCGCGGCGGGCATTAAAAAGTGCTTCACGACAGGCGTCGGCCTGCTCGACATCGTGAACGCCGTGCGAGATTCCGTCGTGCCGCGCCAAGCCGCGCTGGGCGAACGATCTTCGCCCGCGGCTCAACTCGCCCGCGACATCTCCCTCGTGCACGATCACAAGCCCGTCCGAGCGGGTGCCCGCCGCCGCAAACCCAATCGAGTTATCGGCATCACCGGGTCGCCCGGCGCTGGAAAGTCGACGCTTGTCGCCCAGATGGTGGGCGAGTTTTCCCGCCGCTCCAAGGCCAAGGAGCCCGGCTACACGGGACGCTGCGGTGTCGTCGCGTTCGATCCCATGAGCCCCATCACCTCCGGTGCGCTGCTGGGCGATCGGTTGCGCGTCGATTTCAACTCTCTTGATGAAAGCGTCTATTACCGAAGTCTCGCCATCAGCGGCGAAGACTACCACGCGCTTCCCGAGATCATCGAACTCATCGGTGGAGCGTTCGTTGGGCCTCAAGCGATCGATACGTTGTTCGTCGAAACCGTCGGTGCAGGCCAGAACGAGACCCGCATCCGTCAGCACGTCGATCTCACGGCCGTCGTGCTCACCCCGGGAATGGGCGACGCCGTTCAGATGGACAAGGCCGGCATCCTTGAGATCGCCGATATCTTTGTGTGCAACAAGTCCGACCATCCCGGCGAACACGAGTTGGTCCGCGACCTCCGCGACGTTGCGGGTCGCCGAGGAATCGTCGAGACCGTCGCCACCCGTGGCGAAGGCGTCCCGCAACTCCTCGCCGCCCTCCTGACGGGGATCACACTATGACCGCAACTCAAACCACCTCGCATCAGGCCACTTCGCCCCAAGCCATCTCGCCGCACACAGACGCTGCGACTGCCGCCGAGGGCACCGGCGCTCCTTCCGGCGCAATTGAAGCCATCCTGCTCAGCGTTGATCGGCCTGTCCCCGCCATGCGATTGGCCCTTGCGCTCGGGCTTGTCAAGCCCCCCAAGCCTCGCCCCGCCGCCAACGCCGATAGGCCTGAAGGTGCGGAGCCCATCGAAGAGCCTCCGTCCGACCCCCGCATCGAGGCCACCGTGGCCCGACTCGTGGGGACACTCAACGACGAATACGCCGCTACCAACCGCAGTTTCCGCATCGAGACCCTGGCGGGCGGCTACCGAATCATGACGCGGCCGGAGTTCGCACCTTTCCTCGCGACCTTTCACCGCCAGAAGGTCTCATCCAAACTCAGCCGGGCCGCGGTCGAATCGCTCGCGATCGTCGCGTACAAGCAGCCCCTGACGCGGGCCCAGTTGGAGGCCATCCGGGGTGTGGCCTGCGGCGAGGTGCTCCGCAGCCTCATGGACCGCCGGCTCGTCACCATCAAGGGCCGGGCCGAAGAATTGGGGCGGCCGATGTTGTACGGAACAACCAAAGGCTTTCTGGACCGCTTCGGTCTCGCCTCCATCAAAGATCTGCCGAGTATCGCGGAACTCAAGCCCACTCCGTGACGAACCCCACACCGGTTCAAGGGTTAGGGCGTGTGGTGTTCAACGTCATGCCGCGAGGGTCGATTCCGAATCCCCGTCCTTCACCCGCCGATGCGGGCGTGCACCCGGGCACCGATGGCTTCGTTGCGCTCCAGGTGATCTCCCGACGCTACCACTTCCACCTCCCGGGCGTCGTCTACGTCGTCACCACCATGATCGTTGTCGTCGGCGCCGTGAACGGACAGAACAATCTCCTCTTCTGGCTCTTCGGGCTCGCAGTCGGTGGCCTGTTGGTCTCCGGAATCATCAGCGGTGCATCACTCATGGGTCTCGCGCTCGAGCGATCAGTCCCGTTGCGAGGCCGCGTTGGTGAAGGTTGCGAGATCCGTTACCGCTGCCGCAACCGCAACCGGCTCTTCCCCGCCTTCGCCCTATCGATTGAAGAACTCGCCGTGCCATTCCGCAGCACCGGTTTGCCCACTTGGGCCGACAAAGTGCAAGGAGCAGCCTCCTTCTGTCCCGGAGTCCGCGCGGGCGAGAGCCGCACCTGCGTCGCCCACGCTCAAGGCACGGTAAGAGGCGAAGCGGTCTTTGCTGCGGTTCGAGTCTCCTCTACATTCCCCTTCGGCATCACCCGAAAGTCCGTCGTCTTCGCGGCTCCACAGCGCACCATCATCTGGCCTAAGGCCATCTCAACCACCCTCCCGGCGGGTGCTTCGGGCGGCACCGGCGACGAAGCCGCCTCGACGGTTCGGCACCGGGGCTCCGGAGACATCGTCGGCCTGCGCGAATATGCCGCGGGCGACTCGGCGCGGTTGATCGCTTGGCGTCCCACATCTCGCCTCGGCCGCCCGATCGTTCGCGAAACCGCCCCGCCGCGGTCCCGCCGCCTCTGGTTGGTCAGCGACGTCACCAGCGGCCTCGCCGCCGCCCACACCGAGGCCATTGTTTCAACCGTTGCGGGCCTCGCCGAAGACGCCGCACGTCGCGGCGTCAGCATCGGCCTCGCCACCGCCGGAGGCGGCATCCTCGTTCCAATCGGCTCCGGACCGCACCACGAGCGAGAGGTGCTTGATGCGCTCGCCGTCGTGCAGGCCGAGTCCTCCGCCGGTGCACCCCAAGCCATACTTCCCGAAGCGCAGTCGCTTTTGGTCACGTCTTCTCCCGCCGTGGGCCGCCAATCGCACCTTCTCGTGCCGCAGCCGGCTCAGCCAGCGTTGCCCTCGGCCAGCCGAAACCGCTGGGGCCTGCGTGAGGGTCTTCAAGCGGTATGGACGACGTGGCTCTCACCCAGGGCCGCCGAGGTGGACAAGCCGCCGACCGATCGGGGGCGGGCGTGAATCTTCTCCGCACCTTCCGAATGGTCATTCTCTCCGCCGCCACCGTCAGCCTTGGCGGCTTCGGCGTCAGCGAAGAGAATCCGCTCCTGGGCTTGGTGCTCGTCCTGGCTTCCGGAGCCGGCTGGGTCGTCACCGAGTTCTGGGCGCGTGGCGTGCCGCGTTGGGCCACCAACCTCATGCTCGTTGGCCTTCTCATCGGGGCCTGCGTCCGCGTCATGCAGGGCGGGGCGCCCGTCTCCGCCTTCAACGGATTCCTCGCCTCGCTCCTCGTGCTCAAAATGTGGGAACGCCGCGAGGTCCGCGACTATGGCCAGGTTCTCACGATGTCGCTCTTTTTGGCCATCGGCGGAACGCTCAACCGAAGCACGCTGGGCGTGGGCGTCACGCTGATCATCCTCGCGCCGCTGCTGGTCGCGGGCACCATGATGTTTCAGATCCTCGCCCCCTGGTCGCGCTTTGGCAAAGACGCCCTCGCCGCCGACGCACGCCGCAACCGCCGACCCCTCCCTTCCCTCGCGCCCATCGGGCTCTTCTCCGCCGCCGTCGGCATCGCCATCGCCTGCGTGGTGTTTGTTTCCGTGCCCCGCGGCATCGGCCTCAGCCAGTTCGGTCGCTTCGGGAGCGCCGGCTCGGGTCGGATGATCGGGTTCGCCGATCGCGTCCAGTTGGGTCAGGGCGGCCTGCTTTCCGAGTCGCAGGAAGTGGTGTTGAGCGTTCGCCTCTCCGACGCCGATCATCAACCGTTGGGCGGCCAAGGCCAGGTGCAGTACCTCCGCGGTGCGGTCCTCGAGGACTACGAGGATGGTCGGTGGACAGCCGCCCGCAAGGTGCCCCGCGGTCAAAGGAGCGATGAAGCCCGCGAGCGTGGTCAGGAACTCTTCATCTCCCAAAATCCACCCTCCAGCCCGACCATCTTCCAGAACTACCGCGTGCGGAATGCGGGTTCCCGTTCCTTCCCGCTTTTCACTCTGCTCATGCCCCGCTCACTCGCCACCACGCGTGCCGGACGTCTCCGCGTCGATCGCGCCACCGGAATCGTCCTGCGCGAGGGAGAAGCCGGGCCCCTCGAATACACAGTGATCTCGGCCCCCGACGCCCCACCCGATGAAGGTGAAGAGCGTGACCGCCTCCCAGAGACCCTCGGACAGCCCCGCTTCGCCGGTCTCGCCGCATCACTCCTGGGCCCTTCGGGCATCTCGCCAGACCCCGCACGCCGACCCGTTGCCGATGACGCATCCGCCGCCCGTGTCTTTGAAAGTCACCTCCGCAACACCTTCACCTACACCCGCGATGTCTTGGCGTGCCCGCCCGGCCGCGACCCCACCGAGTGGTTCCTGTTCGATGCACGCACCGGCCATTGCGAGTACTTCGCCTCCGCGCTCACGGCCCTTTGCCGCGAGGTCGGCATCGATGCCCGCGTGGTCACGGGCTACGCCGCCGGCGAGTTCGATCCCGTCACATTCGAATACACCGTTCGCTCGTCCGCCGCACACGCATGGGTCGAGGTCAAAGTGGGGCCCTCCCAGTGGCGCACGATGGACGGAACCCCACCAGCAAGCATGCCCGCCGGGGCCGCCGCATCTCAAACGTGGTGGGCCCGCATGATGCGATCCTTCGAATCGGTCCAGGACGTCTGGGCCGACTCGATCGTCAGTTTCGATTCCGCGCAGCAATCCCGCTTGTTCGGCGGCAACGCCTTCGAGTCACCCCCCGGGACCGCGTGGATGGAGCGTTTCGCGCAGCGCGGATTCCGCGTCCGTGGCTTTGAATCACCAACCCTCCCAGTCATCGGTGCCGCCACGGCGAGTCTGATTATCGTCGCAGCGGGCTTCCTCTGGACGCGTCGAGCCCTCGCCCGACGAAGGGCATCGCGGGAAGCCGGTTTCGGTGATCTCACCCCCCTGCACGCCCAACTGCTTGCCCGCTTCCGATCCATGGGTCGGCCCAAGCCCACTCACCGAAGCGCCCTCAAGCACGCTCGCGACAGCGTTAACACGCCGGGCGGCCAAGGAGCGCTCGTCGCCGCCGAACTTCTCTTCGAAGCCCGCTTCTCGGGAATCTCCCTTTCCCCCGCCGACCGCCAGCGGGCCGTCGCCGCCCTCCGCCGCCGCTGACGATCGCACGTTCCGACGGTGCCGTGTGCGCGGGCAGGGCCGGTTCAACCAGCACCCCACCCGCCCGATTCCCGCCGTGCCCGGTGAATGCGTCGGCCCGGACGGTCGATCTTCTCCCCGCAGCCGCTCCCGCCCCAACCAGTGCCCGCGGCAGTCTTTACACTGAAAGGGTCCATCCTGTGCCCGCATCACGATCCAGAACCGAGCGTTGGCGAGAAACCCTCGAGCAAATCCAGGCTCGCGGCGGAGGGCTTGAGTTCTCGGTCGAGCAACGAGGCGACACGGCCGGTGTCAAAAGTCCCGACATCATGTGGCGATCCCGCGTCTATTCAGTCTCCGACCGCGAAATCGTCCTCGAACGCCCCGCCGCGGTCGGCAAAGTCTTTGAGTTCGCCCCCGGAACCTCTGTCGTCGCCATCATCGCGGTCGGCCAGAATCGCTGGATGTTCCGCAGCACTATCTTGGGTGCCGCTGCGGGCAGGCCCGGCGCAACCGTTCCCTTCAGTTCCATGCGCATCGCGATGCCCGAAAGCGTCGAGCGGTGCCAACGCCGCGATTCCTTCCGCACGCCAACCGCCACGCTCCAACTGCCCGAGGCCGAATGCTGGCCCCTCCGCGACCCCACGTCCGTCGTGGCTGCGGAAGTCGCCAACCGCGCCATGATCGCCGCCGCCGAAGCCACAGGTCAGGCCCCGGTTCTGGGCGAACTCACCCTGCCCGATGTCGGCCCGTCCTTTAAGGCCCGCCTGATGAATATCGGCGGCGGCGGAATCGGCTTGCAGGTTCCTAAATCCGAGGTCGGCTCAACCGGTCGCTCACCCCTCCTTTGGATCCGTGTTGATCTCCGCCCCTCCGTGGCAGCACCCTTGGGCTTCACCACACGAATCGCCCACACCCATATAGATCACGAACAGAACATCTATCTGGGGCTGGCATTCGACTTCTCCTTCAACGCAGGGCACAAGGAATTCGTCTGCCGACAGTTGGAACGCTGTGTCGCCGACCTCATGGCCCCCAGTCGCCGCAAGGCCGCCTGAGCCTCGTCCCCGCCTTCGCTCCAACCCGCAAACTGGCCCGGTGTGTCCCTAGCATCCCGTTCCTCGCGGCCGCATCGTGTTCCGCAATGTGCGGAGCCGGTGTTTTCGCGATCGAAAGCTTTGGCTCATCCCGGCTCCTCGATGACTTTGTGGGGCCGCTCGTTTCGCTTCGAGTGTTCAGTCAGGGTCGGTCTGCTTCTCGGGACCGTTTTTCAGGGCGTGCCTCAGGTGTCGTTCAGGATTCGTCAACACTCGGTCAGCGTGCGGTGAAGCCACTTTCGGTCGCGAGCACCATCGGCCGCGTTTTTCAGAACGCGGAGACTCGCCTATGTCGCATGGATTGCTGATCGCGGGCGAAATCGGAGTTCTTCACGTCACCATCGCAGGGATCGTGGCCCTCGTGGTCGGCGTGGTGGCAGGTTTGTTCGGAGCCGGCGTGCTGGGCCGGCAGACCGTCGCCCAGGCCAAAGCCGAGGCCGACCGAATCCGAACCCAGTCCGAGTCCGACGCTAAAACCGCCGCCGAAAAGGTGAGGGTCGAGGCCGAACGCGACATGCTCGCGAAACGTTCCAAAGTCGAGGCCGAGTTCGACAAAGCCCGCGGCGAAGTCAAAGAAGACGAACGCCGACTCGCCAAGCGCGAAGACCTCATCGACCGCAAGGAAGAGTCCCTCGGCCAGCGCGACCTGGCCATCGGCAAACTGACAGAAACCCTGAAAACCCGCGAGCAGGTTATCGGTACCCGCGAGGCGGAGGCCGAACAGGCAGTCGTTCAGCAGCGAGATCTCCTGCACAAACTCAGCGGACTCGATGGCCCCGCGGCCACCGAGGTGCTCCTGAAGCGGGTCGAAGATGAGAATCGGCACCTCGTCGGCAAGGTCGTTCGCGACATCGTCGAGAAGGCCGAGTCAGAGGCGAAGAACAAGGCCCGCGAAATCACCTTGATGGCCATTCAGCGCTATGCCGCGGAGCACACCAGCGAAAGCACGGTGCGCACCGTCGCCATCCCCTCCGACGACATGAAGGGCCGCATCATCGGCCGCGAGGGCCGGAATATCCGCGCGATCGAGAAGGTGACTGGCGTAGACATCATCGTCGACGACACCCCGGGCGTCATCGTCGTCTCGTGCTTTGACAAAGTGCGGCAGGCTGTGGCCGTCGAGAGCCTCGAGCGACTGATCGCCGACGGCCGCATGCACCCGGCCCGTATCGAGGAAGTGGTCGAGAAGGTTCGCTCGGAGATCAACGAAAAAATCCTGAAGGCCGGCAAAGATGCGACGTTGGAGATGAACCTCCGCAACATCCATCCCAAGATCATTGAGGCGATGGGCAAACTGCACTACCGAACCAGTTACGGCCAGAACGTCCTCCGCCACTCGGTCGAAGTCGGGTTCCTCTGCCAGATCATCGCCGACCAACTCGGTTTGGACGGCGCCCTCGCCCGCCGCTGCGGCTTCCTGCACGACATCGGCAAGGCCATGGACCACGAAATGGAGGGCGGACACCCCAAGATCGGCATGGACTTTGCCCGCCAGTTCGGCGAAAAGGAGGCCGTCCTCAACGCCATCGGCGGCCACCACGCCGATATCCCCTCCACAACCTTCTACACCCCCATCGTCATGGCCGCCGACGCCGTCAGCAGCGCAAGGCCAGGCGCCCGACGCGAGAGCATGGAGAAGTACGTCCAACGCCTCAACGAGTTGCAGGACATCGCACTCCGCCACCGCGGCGTGAACGAGGCCTACGCCATCCAAGCCGGCCGCGAAGTGCGGGTGATGGTCGACGCCAACCGGGTCGATGATAACGAGGCCTTCCTCATCGCCCACGAAATCGCCAAACGTGTGAGCGAAGAAATGACCTTCCCCGGCGAGATCAAGGTGACAGTCCTTCGCGAGACGCGGGCCATCGAAATAGCGAGATAGGCCTCCCCGGCACCATTGCGCCGCCGGAACCCTAAGTCACTTCAAACGGTTCACACTCACCTTCATCGTGTGCTTGGTCAGTGTCGGCCTGTCGCCCTTGGTCGGCTTCGCATCTGGGTCCATCTCAAGCGATGGTGCTTCGATGGAAAGCGTCTGCTCCTGAGTCATCGACTCCAGCATGCCCGCTTCGACATCCCACACCGCTTTGCCTTTCAGAGTTGAATCCTTGATGTTCACCATTGGCAGACCCGTGCTCCCCGAACCGTCCAAAAGCACTGACCCCTTGATCGAAATGTTCGCCCGTCCGCCCTTCACGCTTTCCAGCGTGTTCGTCGTCTTCACCTGCGTCGATCCGAGGCCGCCCGAAATCACATCTTCGTTCGTCCACGATTCACCGACCGCGGCATGCCCGTCACCCTTCCGCGTCCCCGCGATCGGTCCGAACACGCCGCGAGCCACATCCGCGCCGGAAAACTGACCCGCCACCATGCCCGAAAGACCACCCCCGGATTCATCCCCCGAAACCGAAGTGATGTTGCCATCCGTATCGAACACCACGTTCATCTTGAGCCCGACAAGCGGGCGCAGAATGCTGTCGTATGGGTTGTTCTTGTCCGGCTTGGTGCTGTCGAAACTCACATCCATGTCGCCCGCGTTCAGTTTGAACTTGAGCGACTCATAGAGCATCTCGACGGTCGAACCCTTCTCGACGTCGCCCGAACGGGTCGTCATCTTCAGAACGATCTCCTGCTCCATCGATTGCCCGCCCTCTTCGCCCGAGTCAGACTTCATCGTCATCTTGAATCGCACCGACTGCCCAACTTTGAACTTCGGCCGAAGGTCAATGCGGTTGCTCTTATCGCCCGCGTTCTCGCGTCCCGGCTGGCCAGTCCCCGGTTGCTGCACAACACTCGCCCCGCCGGAAACGACTGCAACCACAGCCGACAGAGCGACAACCACAACGCGCATATTCATAAGCAGTACTCCGGGCGGCGACGGCACCGTTTGATCGTACCGGCCCCGGCGGCTCCCGGTTTCATCGCCGTCGCGTCACAAACGCGTCCGGCCTTCGCTCACCTCGTCCCGCACCGTCTCGTTGTGGGCCGCTCGGCTCGCCAAACGCCCCAGTTCCGCTGCGATCTCCGGCGTGGGTTCCACAAACTCGATCCCCAGTTCCTTGGTCAACACGCCCGCTTTTCGCCACCACCTCACGCGGCAGCCGACCAGCACCGGTCCGTCAAGGCTCGCCAAAGTCACCGTGAACACCCGGCCCGCCTCCGGAACCCGCAGCCGCGTGCGGATCCGCATCCCGGAGGCCGAAAGGTCCATCACAATGCCGAGGCTGCACTCAATGTCCTGCATGCGCAGCCGCCCATGACGCCGCTGATTCGCATCGGCGGAATCGCCATGGACGGAGCCGACCAGTCGAAGGTTGCGGGCGAATCCCATGAACCGTCCATCGGTGGATTGGGCCCCGGCAGTGAGCCCGTCAACGCCGAGTTGCAACAAGGATTCCGGTCACGATGAGTGTTCCGTCATCGGACGACCCAATTGAGCAGTCGAACCCCGGGAGACCGCCGGAAGTCCTGGTCGAATCGATTCTTATCGAACCCGCGACCGGCCCTGCGCCAACCGAAAGGTCACGCCGAGAACTTCCCCGAAGCGATCCCCGCCACCAGCAGCGCAAAGGCTTTGAGGTCCCGTGCCTCGACGACCGCCACCACTCGGGCCGGCGGCGCATTGGTCTTGGCGAGCGCGGCTTGCGCGCTCTTCCACAGTTTGTCTTGGGTGGTCGCTTCGGCCACCGCCAAGTCCGACACCAGTTCCTGCAGCTTGTTGATCGTGCGCGTGTCGGCGTGGTCATAAAACCGGTTAATCGCCGATTTCGCCGTCTTTGAATAATGGTTGAAATTGCTGCCGGCCAACGAAATCACTCCTCACCATCGGGCTTCACTCAGCCGACTTCATGTCCCGGATGAACGTGTCGGCCTCGGCGATCGACGCCTCCATCTGGCGGATCAAGTCCTTCACATCGGTCTCCAACTTGCTGACCTCGCCCTTGAGTGACGCCACCGCTTGGGCGTTGAGGTTGTGCTTCAAGAAGAGAACGTTGTCGCGGAACGTCGCCAGCACCGGGCCCATCGTGCCCGAGGCCCGCTTCATCGCGTTCAACATGTCGCCGTACTTCCCCTTGGTCGCCGACAACTGCTGCTCGCTCTTGCTCCGCAGCGAGGCGTTGGTGTACTGGTCCAGTTCCTTGTTCCACTCGGCGAACAGGGCATCCCCCACGCTCTCGATGGAAGCAATCCGGTCCTTCACCTTGTCGGCCTTGCTCTCGCAGTCGTCCAACTGGCTCTTGCTCTTGTCATAAGCCTTCTTCAGGTCGCCGCCGTCAAAGTTCACCAGTGCCGAAAACTCTTCGAGGGCCGAAGCAAACTGCTCCTTCGCGGCGTCCTGGGCCTCGCTGGCTTCCTCAACCCGGCTCACCAGCAGATCCCGCTTGTGCTTCCCAAAAGCCTCCATCGTGCCGTAATACGCCTTCTGACATCCGCTCAACGCCCCACCGCCCATCAGGCCAATGACACAAACCAAAAGGGGCAACCATCCCGAAGACTGCCGAGTTGGAGTGAGGCTGATATGCATGCGGGAACTGTATCCACACCCCGCACCCGTCCCCAGCGCGGTACGCTTGCGCCCATGGACCCCAAAGGTGTGCAAGCGGGCAAGTCGCGGCCGGATTCAGTGAACCCCGTCCCGCCAGCAGGCCCAATTACGCCGCCACGGACCCGCCGTTCTAAGCGTGACCGCAAGCGGCGCACCCCGGCAGGCTCTTCGCCGGGAATGATCGTGGCCCCGGTGGGGTCGCCGATGCCCGTCATCGATGTGATCGCGTACACGGTCGATTCGTTCCTGGAACAACCCGGGGCTTCGACCAAAGAACTCAAGGCCATCGCAAGCCGATTCGCCGTGACGTGGATCAACGTCACCGGGCTGGGCGATGCCGCCGTCATCGAAGAATTGGCCAAGGAGTTCGGGCTGCCGAGGCTGGCGATGGAAGACGTCATGAGCAACCACCAACGCCCGAAGGTCGAGGAATACCGCGGGCAGATGTTCATGGTCTTCCGGGCACCTGAGCCCACCGGCGATGCAACCGTGGCCCATCCGGTGGTGGCGACAGAACAAATCAGTCTGTTCCTTCTCCCGGGGATCGTGCTCACCTTCCAGGAAGGCAGAGCCGATTGCTTCGAGCCGGTGCGGCATCGCCTCAGGCGGTCGGTGGGGCGGATGCGGACCTTGGGGGCGGATTACCTCTCGTACGCGTTGCTGGACGCCGCGATCGATGGCTTCTTTCCCATCGCCGAAGACTTCGGTGACCGGGCCGAGGAACTCGAGAGCGGGTCAATGGGCGGATTCAACGCTGCCCGGGCGACAGGCATCCACCGTCTCAGGCGAGATCTCGCCGAGATCCGCCGGAGCGTCTGGCCGCTCCGCGACCTCACCAACACGCTCCTCCGCGACGCCTGCCCGTTGATCACCGACGACACCCGCATGCACATCCGCGATTGCTACGACCACACCGTCCAACTCATCGACATCCTCGAGAATACCCGCGAAACCGCCTCCAGCCTGCTCGAACTCTCTCTCTCGATGGCCAGTTACCGCATGAACGAGGTCATGAAGGTGCTCACCGTTTTTTCTACCATCTTCATGCCGCTGACGTTTATCGTGGGTGTCTATGGAATGAACTTTCATTCGACCAGCCGATGGAACATGCCGGAATTGGACTGGCCGTTCGGGTACGTGATGGTCATGGGCCTCTGCGCCGCCATCTGTATCGGAATGCTGATCTACTTCCGCAGGAAGGGTTGGATCGGACGCCGCGCCGACGGCGAGTAATTGCAAAACGTCGTGACGCTCCGCTCAGCCGCGAGTTCCATCCCCGGCGTGCTCAACGTCGATGCGCAAGCCCAAAGCCCCCGCCAAAACGTCCGACTTAAGGGACGCCGCCGCAACGTTTTCGTGGTTGTCGCCATTGGCCGTCACCACCACACGCATCACATCGCCGCGCAGGTCCGCGTGCACCGACGAAACGCTCTGGGTGTGCGTTCGATCCAGACCGTCCGCGATGCGGAGGATCCCCGCGAGCCGCTGAACCGTGGAGGCCTGGGCCGCCGTCAGCGCTGCAAAACCGGCGTGTTCGGCGCTGGGTCCGGCCTTGCGGTGGTACCGCACGATCTCACCCACCACCGCGTTCTCCCGATCATCGAGCCCCGCCAAAGGCTGATTCAGCACGATCGACCGCCCGGATTTGTGGTGTCGTTCAACACCCGCAAGCAGGCCGACGTCGTGCACGGTCGCAGCACAGGCAAGCAGCACCCGGCCCCGCTCAGAGAGGCCGCTGGTGCCGCGCTCATGCAACTGGTCGAACAGGGACAGCGACAGCGTTCGAACATGCTCGGAATGCGGACGCTCATCGCCGCAACGATCCGCGAGCGCCCGTGCACTGGCGACGGCAGACGCTTGGTCGCCGGAGCCACCCATCCCGACGCTCAAGAGCCGGTCGATAAGGCCCCCGCGAACGCCGGAGAACGACAGCCGTGCCCGCGATGCGCCCAGCCGCCTCAGAATGCAATCGGCGACACACAAACCCGACACCGCGATACGGGCCCGATCGCCGGGCAAACCTGGGATCGCCACCCGTTGTTCCGGTGTCATCCCCTTCAGCCGTTTCAACCAGGCGCGGATAACCTCTCGCTTCAGCACCGACGCCGCACCGGTCGGCCGTTCCGCTGCTTCGACCGCCGCTTCAAGGGCGGCCGCGGCAGTGAAGCCCCCGCCACACCCCGTGACTTCATCAATGGGCATCCCCATCGAAGTCCACCACTTGGGGATCGCTGCTTTGACGCTTTCGTCAACAAATGTTCGGAGAGACTCAAACGCCGCAGCAGGGTCTTCGCCGCCTTCAAATTGCTGCGTGAGACGAACGGCCCCGAGCGGGAGTGACACGTTGCTGACAATCACGCCCCGCCGGGCCAGCACGATCTGCGCTGAACCACCCCCGATATCCACAAGCCCATCAAACTCCCGCACGGTTTCATGCAGGCCCGCCCCACGGAAGGCCATGATGCCCTCCTGCCTCCCCGACAAGATGCAGAGTTCATGCCCCGTCCGCTCGTGAACCAGGGTGACAAGGCGTTGGGCGTTTCTCGCTTCTCGTACCGCGGCGGTGGCGTAAATGCCGATCGTGTCGCATCCCACAGATCGCGCCCGTTGAACGAAGCGGGCCACCGCCGATGCAGTTTCCTGCATCGCTGCTTCAGGAAGGCCCGACGCGTCAGCAAGGCCCGCCCCCAAACCGGTCGGCACCCGGTCTTCCGCGATCGTTCGCCGGTGCAGATCGTGGTCCTGCGCGGCCGCAAGCAGGCGAACCGCGTTACTGCCGATGTCGATGACCGCTGCGCTCTTCTCCGACGAACCTGAAGCAGGGATGCGTGCTTCCGCC
>Ga0163144_10008405_pt1 | contig 22350 bp, 23 predicted proteins | sample OliLak19BULKMAT1_FD_123175 | JGI IMG/M metagenome (GOLD analysis project Ga0163144, IMG submission 123175) | Freshwater microbial mat bacterial communities from Lake Vanda, McMurdo Dry Valleys, Antarctica - Oligotrophic Lake LV.19.BULKMAT1 | ecosystem: Environmental > Aquatic > Freshwater >... | reverse complement strand
GTCGGCAAAGGCGCGCTCCAGCCCGGCAAAGTCTGTCACGTCGCGCGCGATATTGGCCTCAAGCCGCGCGCGCGCCTCAGTGTATAGCGACGCCTGCACCTCAGCGAGCAATGCCGCTGCGCCTGCAACGAACTCGCCAAGCGGCAGGATCGCGCTGTCGAGTTTGCCGTCCGCGCGATATAGCCGGTCGCGACGCACCACGGACACATTCTCACCCGACACATCGCGCCCGCCGACCTCAACGATAATCGGCGCGCCCTTCTTCACCCAGCCCCAGCGTTTGGTTGCGGCCTTTGCGGGCTTGAGGTCAAGCAAGGCGCGCACGGGCTCGCCAAAGGCTGACAAGGCCGCAAGCTCGACCTGCAAGCGCTTGCAATAGTCGATGATCGCCGCGTCCTCAGGCACATCGCGCAACATCGGCACGATTATGATTTGCCACGGCGCAATGCGCGGCGGCACACGCAGGCCGTCATCATCGCCGTGCACCATGATAAGCCCGCCGATCATCCGCGTCGACATTCCCCAGCTTGTCGTCTGCGCCAGTTCAAGCTCACCGGCTGCATTCTGATAGCGGATATTTTGGGCGCTGGCGAAATTGGTGCCGAGGAAATGGCTGGTGCCGGCCTGCAACGCCTTGCCATCCTGCATCATCGCCTCAATCGAATAGGTCGCAACAGCGCCGGGAAAACGCTCATTTTCGGGCTTCTCGCCCGCCACCACGGGGAGTGCAACGCAATCCTCGGCAAAGCTGCGATAGACTTCGAGCATCTTGAGCGTCTCTTCGCGCGCCTCGGCCTCGGTCGCATGTGCAGTATGCCCCTCTTGCCAGAGAAATTCGGTGGTGCGCAGGAACATGCGCGTGCGCATTTCCCAGCGGACAACATTGGCCCATTGATTGATCAGCACGGGCAGATCGCGCCACGACTGCACCCAGCGCGCAAACGCTGTGCCGATGACGGTTTCCGATGTGGGCCGCACGACGAGCGGTTCTTCAAGCTTTGCGGTCGGATCGGGGATCAACCCACCCTTGCCGTCGCTGACCAGCCGGTGATGCGTAACGACTGCCATTTCCTTGGCAAAGCCATCAACATGCTCGGCCTCTTTTTCAAAATAGCTCAAGGGAATGAACAGCGGGAAATAGCAATTCTCATGCCCCGTTGCCTTGATGCGATCATCCAGCAACCGCTGGATGCGCTCCCAAATGCCGTAGCCCCATGGTCGGATGACCATGCAGCCGCGCACGCCCGATTCCTCAGCGAGATCAGCCTCGGTAATGACGGATTGATACCAGGCCGCAAAATCAGCCTCACGAGTGACGGGGAGCGCGTGTTTGATCATGACCCCGCCGTTAGCGCCTCTCGCGCTATTCGTCACCCCGCCCTTGTCGGGCAGGCACAGGTTCCGCATAGGCGGGGCAAATGGCCGCGTCTTCCCCCGATAGAATCCTGCTTGCTGTCGGTCTGCGGCTGATCTCGGTTGGTCTGTTTGCGACAATGAATGCCGCCATCAAGCTGGTGGAGCTTCGCGGCGCGACGCTGGGCGAGATATTGTTCTTTCGACAATTCGGCGCGGCCTTGCTGATGGTGATCGTCATCATGGCAGGACCTGGGCTAAGGTCGGTCCGCACGGAACGGATTGGTGCCCATCTGCTGCGCGCCGGATTGGGCCTGATCGCCATGAGCTTTACCTTCGCGGCGATCCTGATCTTGCCGCTTGCCGAATCGACGGCGATTAGTTTTACGATGCCGATCTTTGCGACGATTCTTGGCGCACTGGTTCTGCGCGAACCAACGGGATGGCACCGCTGGATAGCGGTATTGTGCGGATTTATGGGTGTGCTGATCGTGGCTCAGCCAGGCAGCGGACATTTCCCGATCCTGGGCGCGGCATGCGGCCTGATCGCTGCGATGACGACCGCCAGCGTGTTGATCCTGCTGCGGCAGATCGCCAGGACTGAGAGCACCATGACAACGGTATTCTGGTTTTCCAGCCTCTCGCTGATCCCGCTTGGCGCGCTTTATGCTTATGTGTGGCAACCACATACGGCGGACACATGGGCGCTGCTGATGGGATTAGGCCTGATCGGCGGCACGGCGCAGCTGGCCATGACGGGGGCAATCCGGTTTGGCCCTGTCTCGCTTGTGGTACCGATGGATTACTCCGCGCTGCTCTGGGCGACGCTTTACGGATGGGCATTATTTGGCGCGCTGCCAACCCCGGCAACATGGATCGGCGCGCCGATCATCATCGCCAGCGGACTCTATATCGTCTGGCGCGAACACCGGCTGCGGCGCGCCAAGACCGAGCAGGTAATTGCCTAGCTCCGCCGGTAAATCAGCATCAGGTTGTTCGCAGGCATCTCCAACAGCTGGTCAAGCACGAACCACTGCTTGATCGCGGCCTCACCCAGAGTCTCAACATAGCGCAGCCCCCAACGATAGTCGCGCGCGCGCAATGATTCGTCGAAGGCTTCATTGCTTTGCGCCGTTGGCAAACCCTGACGACGATAAGGGCCATACAGGATCAGCGGCGCGCCCTCGGCCAGCAGACGCGAGGCACCCGCCAGCAAGCCAAGCGTTGCCTCCCAGGGACTGATATGCACCATGTTGATGCACAGTATCGCATCGGCAGAATTGATCGGCCACACAACATCAGCGGCGTCTATCGTCAAGGGCGGTCGCACGTTGGCGAGACCGCCACACCAAGCCGCAATCGAGGCGAGCGCGGACGCATCTGAATCGCTTGGCTGCCAATCATAGCCTAGCAGGGTTTGTGCAAAATGGGCGACATGCTCGCCGCTGCCACTTGCGATCTCAAGCACCAAGCCAGCCGTCGGCAGAACCTCGCTCAGTATTCCAGCGATCGCATCGCGGTTGCGCAGCGTCGCCGGCGCATGTTTGCGCACCTCGCCCTTGTCCTGCGCGACAACCCAAGGGGTGGGGTCTGTCATGAACCTTGCACCGCGTGTGCCTGATCGAGCAGGCGACGGGCGCGCAAATACATCTCCACCCGTTGGGCCGTAAACAGGCCGAGTGCCATCAGCATGAGCAGATCGACAATCAGCCGCGCATTGATCAGAAACGGACCAATCTGCGCTCCAATTAACTCGCGTGTTGCGATGCGCACGCCAATAATCAGCAGGAGGAACAGGAGCGCCGCGGGCGAAGCTCGCTGGTTTAACAGATGCGTTTCGGGATCGACATTAATTTGCATCGTCCTGCCCCGCTGCCAGCCAAGCATCAGACCGAGCAGCAGGAACACCCCGCACAACAGCCATTGCAGGCCCGTCGGGGGAAATTGATAGAGTATCACAGCCGCCAAGACAAAGCAGAGGCTGGGAAAAATCCAAAGCTGTTCAAGCTTTAACAGCCGCGCTTTGCTCACCCGGCGGAACCGTAGCGCCAGAAAAAAGGCAATCACCGAAATCAGAATGATCGTATTGACCGGCTGGTTTGCCTGAAACGCCTCAGCTGGCATTGCCACCAAGCCGTGTTCGCCAAATCGTACGCGACAGCAGCAGATGCAAAAACATCCCCGCAGGCCCTGCAAGAAAAGTCAGCGTCAGAACAGGCGCTTGCACGAAACGATTGATCCCGCGCCGATCGCCATCCTCTGCCACCCACAGTCCGGCAAACAGATCAAACGCCAGATAATGCGTCCACCCCGTCACTACACCGCCATCCGTCGCAAAGATCGCGCGGATGCCAGCGATGGTCGAAAAGTCCGGCGCAGCCCCTGCCGTCTCTCCAAAACCAATTGTAAAGGCGATCGTCAGAAGTGACACATAAAAGGCGCACAACCCGCCAACACCGATCAGCCGAAACTGATCAAACATCCCCCGCCAACGCGGCGCAAAAACAAGGACGAGCCAGAGAAAAAGGGCGGCCGTGTTGACGATTTGAAACAAAGCGGCCCAGGACATCGCTTATTCCGCTGCCTCGGCGAGCGGTGCCTCTTTCCAGACCAGAACGGGTTTGCGCGCCGCCAGCGTCTCATCAAGCCGGGCACGCGGCGCAAAATGCGGCGCGGACTTGAGCGCAGGATCCCCCGCCCGCGCGCGTTCCGCCACGCTCCGCAGCGCGCCGATAAACTGATCAAGCGCTACCTTGCTCTCGGTTTCGGTCGGCTCGACTAGCATCGCGCCGTGCACCACGAGCGGGAAATAGACGGTCATCGGATGGAAGCCCTCGTCAATCAGGCCCTTGGCGATATCGAGCGTGGAAAAGCCTTCAGCCATGCCATCGTCCGAAAACAGCGCTTCATGCATGCACGGCCCGGTCGCTGCGAATGGGGCGTGAAGCACATCCTCAAGACTGCGCAAAACATAATTGGCGTTCAGCACCGCGTCTTCAGCCACCTGCCGCAGCCCATCAGCACCGTGGCTCATGATATAACTGAGCGCCCGGGTGAACATGCCCATCTGCCCATGGAAGGCGACCATCCGGCCAAAGCTCTGCGCGTGATGGTCCGCAGCCGTTTCCTCCTCAATGATGACATAATGGTCGCCGCTCTTCTCGATGATCGGCAACGGCGCGAAGGGCGCGAGCGCTTCAGAAAACACCACCGGCCCGGAGCCCGGACCACCGCCGCCGTGCGGTGTCGAGAAAGTCTTGTGCAAATTGATGTGCATCGCATCAATGCCAAGATCGCCCGGCCGAACCCGCCCGACAATCGCGTTGAAGTTCGCACCATCGCAGTAAACGAGGCCGCCAGCTGCGTGGACTGCATCGGATATCTTGCGCATGTCCCGCTCGAACAAGCCGCAGGTGTTGGGGTTGGTGATCATCACGCCCGCAACATCCGGCCCAAGCCGGGCCATCAACGCTGCAAGATCAACACGCCCTTCCGGCGTCGCCGGGATGTCCTCAACCTGATAGCCAGCAAAGGCTGCGGTCGCAGGATTGGTGCCGTGCGCTGATTCGGGGACAAGGATGATCTTGCGGTCCCCCTCCCCCCGTGCCTCAAGCGCGGCACGGATCGCCAGAATACCGCACAACTCGCCATGCGCCCCTGCCTTGGGGCTCATCGCCACGGCTGACATGCCAGTCAAGGTAACAAGCCAATGCGCAAGTTCATGCACCAGTTGCAGCGCACCCTGAACGGTATCAACCGGGGCGAGCGGGTGGATGTCGGCAAAGCCCGGCAGCCGTGCCATCCGTTCATTGAGACGCGGATTATGCTTCATTGTGCAGCTTCCCAGCGGGAAGAAGCCAAGGTCGATCGCATAATTCTGGCGGCTCAGCCGCGTATAATGGCGGACAGTCTCAGGCTCTGACAGGCCGGGCAGACCGATTTCAACATGGCGCGCCAGCGCGCCAAGCCGTGATGAGCCGACCTGCACCGGGATAAAATCAACACCTGTGGTTTCGGTTGATCCGATCTCGAAGATCAGCGCCTCGTCGAGCATCAGGGCGCGGTTGCCTGTGAAGGTTGCGGGGCCGGTGGAGGCGTGCGCGGTGCTCATTTCCGGGCGCCAGCCGCTTGCGTTGATTGTCATGCCAGAACCTCCGTCAGCGCGGTTGCAAGGATTTCTACATCATCGGCTGTCGTCGTTTCTGTAACAGCGACGACCAGGCCATTTTTGAGCGAGTCCTCGCCCGGATACAGCCGCCCGAGCGACACCCCCGCGAGAATCCGCCGATCGGCGAGCTTCCGGACAATCGGGCGGGCTTCCTTTGGCAGCTTCAACGTAAATTCATTGAAAAAGCTTGTGTTGATTAACTCAACGCCCGGTACGCGGGCCAGCCGGTCAGCCGCCGCCACGGCACCATGATGATTGTTCATGGCAAGCGTGCGCAGCCCTTTTTCACCAAGCAGCGTCATGTGGACTGAAAAAGCCAAAGCGCACAGCCCGCTATTGGTGCAGATGTTCGACGTCGCCTTCTCACGGCGGATATGCTGCTCGCGTGTCGACAGGGTTAGCACAAAGCCACGCTTGCCGGTGGCGTCAAGCGTCTCGCCGCACAGCCGCCCCGGCATTTGCCGCAGATATTTCTCCTTGCAGCCGAACAGACCGACATACGGCCCGCCAAATTGCAGACCGACGCCAATCGACTGGCCCTCACCTACGACGATGTCCGCGTCCATCTCACCCGGCGATTTAAGCGCACCGAGCGCAACCGGCTCTGTAACCACCGCAATCAGCAGCGCTTTTTTGGCATGTGCGGCGGCGGCAATCCGCGAAAGATCAGTGATCCGGCCCAAAATATCAGGATATTGGACGACAACACAGGACGTATCATCGTCAATCGCCGCGATCAGTCGGTCAGCGTCTGTATCTGCGGTGAGCGTTGGGATCGCGGTATCAAGCAGATCACCGGTGAAGGTCGCCATCGTCTTGGCGACCGATACATAATGGGGGTGCAACCCGGCCGAGAGCAACGCCTTACCGCGCTTGGTGATGCGTCGCGCCATCACGATCGCCTCCCAACAGGCGGTCGAGCCATCATACATCGACGCATTGGCGACATCGGTGCCGAGCAGCCGAGCGACTTGCGTCTGGAATTCAAACAGCATCTGCAACGTGCCCTGCGCAATCTCGGGCTGATACGGCGTGTAGGCCGTCAGAAACTCGCCGCGCTGGATGATGTGATCGACCGAGGCGGGCACATGATGCTTGTAAGCGCCGCAGCCCAGGAAAAACGGGACATCGCCCGCAACCATATTTTTTCGGGCAAGCGTCGATAAATGCCGCTCAACGGCGAGTTCGCTTGCATGCATTGGCAGGCCATGAATTGGGCCATCCAACTGGGCGACATCAGGCACATCGACGAACAGCGCGTCGATCGACGGCGCGCCGATGGTGGCGAGCATCGCCTGTCGGTCGGACTGAGTAAGCGGCAGATAACGCATTCTTCATTCTCCCCCCTCCCTGGAAGGGAGGGGCTGGGGGTGGGTCGGTTTGGGGCAGGTATGCCGACGCCAACGGGTCGACCCACCCCAACCCCTCCCTTTCTGGGAGGGGCGTTAGGTTACAATTTTGCGACGAAGGCCTCGTAAGCGATCTCGTCCATCATCCCGTCAAGGTCGCTGGTGTCGCCAAGCGTCAGTTTGAAAAACCAGCCCTCGCCTTCGGGGTCTTCGTTGACGAGCGCAGGCACGTCGCCAAGCGCCGTATTACCTTCGATCACGGTGCCAGAGACGGGCGAATAGACATCGGATGCGGCCTTTACCGATTCGACGACGGCAGCCTCATCGCCCTTGGCAAGTTCCTTGCCCTCTTCGGGGACGTCGACAAACACGATATCGCCAAGTTGCCCCTGCGCATAATCGGTGATGCCGACGGTGCCGATGTCGCCATCGACGTCAATCCATTCATGGTCTTCAGTAAAGTAACGGCTCATCACGTGCCTCCTTAGCGGACGTAGCGGTGGGGGATGAACGGCATCGTTGTAACGGTGCCAGTGTGGGTCTTGCCGCGTTGGGCAAGCGTAACTATAGTGCCGGGTACAGCGCTTGCTGCTGGGACATAGGCCATCGCAATTGCCCCACCGACGCTTGGCGCGAAGCCGCCTGATGTGACCCGCCCGACTTCAACGCCACCGGCATCGACGACTGCCGCGCCTTCGCGGACGGGTTGTTTGCTATCGATCAACAGACCGACACGCTTCAATGCGGCACCCGCAGCGCGCTCAGCCAGAATAAACTCCGCGCCTGGAAAGCCACCTTCCTCACGGCGACGCTTGGACAGCGCAAAGCCAAGATCGGCGGCAATCGGTGTCGTGTCTGGATCAAGGTCATGCCCATAGAGTGGCAAGCCTGCCTCCAGCCGGAGCGAATCGCGCGCTCCCAGACCAATTGGCTTGACCTCGGCATTGCTGCACAACAGATCTGCCACCGCCTCAGCCACATCTGCCGCGATCGAAATCTCAAACCCATCCTCGCCTGTATAGCCCGACCGGCTTATCCAGGCCTCATGGCCGCCAATTTCAAACTGCCCACCCGACATGAACACGAGCGTCTCAAGCGGATAGGCACCCGTCGCGTGGCGGGACAGCACGTCAAACGCCTTTGGGCCCTGCAACGCCAGCAGCGCACAGTCATCGAGATGATTAATCGTTATCGCGTCAGCGAGGCCCTCGCGTAAATGCGCAATGTCATCATATTTCACCGCACCATTGACGACAAGATACAGACCGTGCTCCCAGCGCGTGATCATCAGATCATCAAGGATGCCGCCATTATCGGCGAGCAAAAGCGAGTAGCGCATCCTGCCCACAGCCAGGCTCTTGATGTCAGCCGGAACCAGTGTCTCAAGCGCCTCGTCGACCCCGTCGCCGCTCAGATGCAGCTGACCCATATGGCTGACATCGAACAAGCCCGCAGATTCGCGCACCCAAAGATGCTCGGCCATGATGCCTTCGTACTGGATCGGCATGTGATAGCTGGCGAATTCCACCATCCGCGCCCCATGCGCACGGTGCCACGCGTCGAGCGGCAGTGTTTCGGTCACTTCGATGATATCGACGTCATCGCTCATCAACGGTCTCCGCGTCCCAGGTTTACGGCGACACAAAGGCCGATTTCAGCCTTTTGCACACCGCCCCCTCTGTCACGGAACCTGAGAGCTTTCACGCGGCCAAAAATTGACCACACTTACCCCTTCGGTGGGCTGCACAAACGCTGTGCCGCCGCTTTCCAGAGTGTTGAACAGGCCAGCGCGGTCCCGATTGCCTGAGAGATTCCGGGGCGGTTGCTCCTTCGGCGGTGGGGCACGCCCCACACTCTCCCGCGCTTGCCCATGACGGTTTTACCCGTCATCAACGAAACTGCATTGAAGCGCGCCGCGCCGCGAGTCAACGCCGAAGCGGTCAACGCGTGGCGTTATATTTCAATTGATCATCAGTAAGCTGAAAGCCGACGAGCGCCTCAAAGGTGGCGCGCTGAATCGCGACCCTGATCTCAGGGCGCGACAGCGGGTCGGTTGCTGCATCCTCTTCGCCCGCCTTGCGCTTTCGCGTCAAAAGCTTGCGGGTTTCTGGTGAGAGCGTGGCTGCTGCCCGAACGACGCCGGCAACAGCCTCGCCTGAGGCGGCGGCGCGGGTTTGGCCCGCATCAAAATGCACCATCACCCGGCCGATCCGCTTCGACACAACAGCGGTTCCACCCTGCACCACGGTCACAAAATAAGGAAAGCTTACATCCCGGGCACCTTCGGTATTAATACGACGCGCCTGGACGTCAAAAGTAATTGCCGTCTCAACATTCTCACCGACATCGACACAGGTCGAGCGTACCTTCGTCATCGCCGCAACAACGTCCAACGCGCTCAAGTCCTGACTTGTCACTGGATTGAACAGGGTGATGTCACCCGTCGCCGCTGGAATGGCAACCGCCGGGCAGGCGGTGCGAACCGCTGTAATGCCGTCCAAAGTAATCTGCCCGGTACGGGCGCACCCCCCGCCCATCAAAAGGAGTGTGACGGGTAGGGCGTATTTCCAGGCTGTCACGGTTGTCGGCACCTTTTCAACAACGAAAAGACGGCACTACAAAAGGGTGCCGCCAAAAAAGAAGCTTTAGCATAGGAACCGGCTTTCGCGCGCGCAAGCAATCGCGTAGGACCGACACCTATGAGTATTATGAAAAAGCCCGCGCTTGACCTCCTGATCGCAGCACCACGTGGATTTTGTGCCGGCGTTGACCGCGCAATCCACATCGTTGAACTGGCAATCGAGCGCTATGGCGCGCCTGTCTATGTCCGGCACGAAATCGTCCACAATAAGTATGTGGTAGATTCCCTGCGGTCCAAGGGGGCGGTCTTTGTCGAAGAGCTTGAAGAAGTTCCGGACGGTGTGCCGGTCGTTTTTTCGGCGCACGGCGTCCCTAAATCGGTCCCGGCGGAGGCCGCCGACCGCGGCCTTGCCTATCTTGATGCGACCTGCCCGCTTGTCTCCAAGGTGCATCGTCAGGCGGAGCGGCTCGTCGAGGCCGGTCGGCATATCATTTTCGTTGGCCATGCTGGTCACCCCGAAGTCATCGGCACTTTTGGGCAAGTGCCTGACGGCGCGATGACGTTGGTAGAAACAGCGGAGGACGCTGCAGCCTTCGAGGCCGTCGATCCCGGCAATTTGGCGTTTTTGACACAAACAACGCTGTCGGTGGACGATACCGCAGACATCGTTAGTTTGTTGCAGGCACGCTTTCCTGGCATAAAGGCCCCGCGCGGCGAAGATATCTGTTACGCGACATCCAACCGTCAGGCAGCCGTAAAAGCAATTGCCAGCTCATGCGACGCGATGCTGGTGATCGGCGCAACCAATTCCTCGAATTCGTTACGGCTCGTTGAGGTTGCCGAACGCCAGGGTATTCCCGCGCGGCTGATCCAACGGGCTGACATGCTCGATTTTGAATGGCTGGAGGGCGTTCGTACGCTCGGCATCACTGCCGGGGCCTCTGCACCTGAAATCCTCGTTCGTGAGCTGGTTAATGCGCTCGCCGAACGTTACGAAATCACCGAAAGCGAAGTTGAGACAACGCGCGAGACAATTTCCTTCAAACTCCCGCGTGGCCTTGAAATCCCTGCCTGACACGTGGCGGTTTATACGCATGTCTCGGCGGAAGCGTTAACCGCGTTTCTGGAGCGTTACGACGTTGGCGAACTCGTATCGGCCAAGGGTATTGCCGAGGGGGTTGAGAATACCAATTATCTGGTCGATACCACCAGAGGCCGCTTCTTCCTGACGCTGTATGAAAAGCGGGTGCGGGCTGATGACCTCCCATTTTTTCTGGCGCTGCTCGACCACCTTGCCATGCATGGCTGCCCGGTGCCGACGACAATCAAGGACCGTCAGGGCATTGCGCTCCAGCAACTGGAGGGGCGCACGGCCTGCCTAATCCAGTTTCTGCCGGGCGTATCACCATCACATCCGACGCCGGCTCAGGCAGGCGCAGTTGGACAGGCCCTGGCAAAAATGCATCGTGCATCGGCTGACTTCCAGGGTTCAAGACCAAATTCAATGGGGCTCGATTCATGGCAACCGCTCTTTGACCGGTGCGGTGCGTCGCTCAACGAAATAGCGCCGTCGCTTTATGATGATTTGGGGCAGGCGATCGGGAAGCTGCAGCGGGACTGGCCATCAGGAACGACCGCCAGCGGAGGCGCGCACAACGTCATCCACGCCGATCTGTTTCCCGACAATGTGCTGATGCGGGGCGCGCAGGTCACAGGCCTGATCGACTTTTATTTCGCATGCAGCGACAGTCGCCACTATGATCTTGCCATCACCCATAGCGCCTGGAGTTTCGATGCAACGGGGAGCAATTTCGACCCCGAAATCGGCAACGCCCTTATCGACGGCTATAAAATACACTTTGCGTCAGACCCCATCGAACGCGCCGAATTCAACACATTGGCGAGCGGTGCCTGTGTCCGTTTCACGCTATCGCGCGCGTGGGACTGGCTCAATACCCCGGCCGATGCGTTGGTCACCCGCAAGGACCCGATGGCCTATTGGCGGCGCTACAAACATTATGATCCGGATATGGCCGCGACGATGAAATCGCTCGCGTGACCGAACGATCCGCAGTCGAAATTTTTACTGACGGCGCGTGTAAGGGCAATCCGGGTCCAGGCGGCTGGGGGGCGATTTTGCGAACCGGATCGACAGAGCGCGAGATATCGGGCGGCGAAGCGCTAACGACCAATAACCGGATGGAAATGATGGCGGTCATCGCCGCACTCAACGCGCTGAAACGCCCGTGCCGGGTGACCGTTTCGACAGACAGTCGGTATGTCATGGACGGGCTGACCAAATGGATTCATGGCTGGCAACGCAATGGCTGGCGGACAGCGGACAAGAAACCCGTTAAAAACGCCGATCTCTGGCAAGATTTGCTTTCGGCTGCCAAGCCCCATCAAATCACTTGGCAATGGGTGAAGGGGCATGCCGGCCACGCCGAAAATGAGCGTGCGGATACCCTGGCGAGCGAAGCCGCGTTGGCGATGGCGCGGCAAGGCTAATACCAGGACCCGTTGATCTTGACCTGTAAATCCCCTCCCCTTCAGAGGAGGGGGGACAAGTCAAACTCAACGAGCCTTGGTGTCAGGCATCAATTCCAAGAAAATCAAAGAACCGGCCCACCCGTCTGTAAAACAAAGTGGGACAACTCAATTATTCGACCGTCGTGTCGCGCACATCTGCGGCGGGGCCGTTCTTCAAGATTGATTCGATTGCGTTCTTGGCGGATGCCTTTGATGTGTAGCCTTCTGTCCAAAAAATCGATTCGCTGTTATATTTGAAATAGGCAACGAATTCGCCCGCCTTATTCGTCTTGATTTCAAAGTAATGAGCCATGGTGCTTTCCTCCCGTGCATCTTAGCGTGGTGACACTAACCGATGCCAGGGATCATGCAAATCGTCCTGGGTCAAAATGCACTGGCAAGACACCAGGCGGCGGCGCGGTGATATCGGGGGATATCAGATGGCCGCAAAGCTGTGCCGCCGCAGGTGCGGTCTGAATGCCATATCCGCCCTGTCCAACACACCAGAAAAAGCGGGGCTCCCGTGCATCAAAACCATAGACGGGCAAGCGATCCGGCGCGAAGCTCCGCAAGCCTGCCCAACGATGTTCGAGCGCTGCCACCTGCCAGTCAACCACCGATTGAAATCGATCAATCGCAGTCGCGACATCAATCTCCTCCGCTGCGACATCGCCTGCGGTGTCGGCGGTCTCGTCGTGCGGCGACAACCAAAGTCGGCCGCCCGCTTCTGGTTTAAAATAAAAACCGCCGGAAACATCAATGATCAACGGGAGATCATGTTCGACCGGAGGTGTGATCCGAAGCTGGGCAATGGTGCGCCTGTACGGGGTGATGCCAATCGGCATTAACCCTGCGCTGATCGCGACGTGATCGGCCCAGGCTCCAGCGGCATTGACGAGGAGCCCGGCGGTTACCGAACCTGCCCGCGTTTCGATCTGCCAGTGGTCAGCAAAACGCTTGGCACTCAAAAATGCCGCGCTGGTCCAAAGCGCCGCCCCGCTGATCCGGGCAGCCTTAAGATAAGCCGCATGGAGCCTGGCCACATCGATATCGGCGCAGGATGGCTCCAACAAACCGCGCGTCCATTGAGGGCGCAGCCCTGAAAGGATTGTCGCAGGGTCAACCGGATGAAGCGGCACCCCCGACTGCGCAAATGCTGCCTGCAAATCGGCCAAACCAGACGCATCATCATCGCGCCCAAGATGCAGTGCGCCGCGTGCGCTGAGGAAGGAGCGCGATCCAAAGCGCGGGGGCGGGGCGCGGAGCCATGGCCCAGAGGCGGTCGTCAGCGGCTGAACAAGCGGGCCGCCATAACTCTCTGACCAAAATGCCGCAGACCGTCCGGTCGCATGATAGCCGGGCGCATCCTCCGCCTCGAGCAGCAAGACGTGCATACGCGGAGCGAGTTCTGCCGCAAGGCTTGCCCCGGCAATGCCGGCGCCGACGATCGCGACATCAAACCCTTCCATATCAGGCCTTCGGCACCCGAGCCGCCAGGAAGATGTCGATCTCGGCAATTGCGCGATTACGCACCGGATCAAGTTCGCGCAGCACCTCATGGGCGGCCTCGTCGCCAAATTTGACGATCCGGACATCTGGCAGCTTGGCCCCAACCTTAAGCGCTGCCTTTGCATCGACCAACTGGTCTGCCATCGGCAGAACCATCAGAATTGGCAGTTTCAGTCGCGCCAAGGCAGGGTTTGTCCGTTGTTCGCGTGTTGAGCGGAACGCCTCAATCACCCAGCGCCAGCTCGGCGGGCCGGTCGATAATTCTGGTTTGGCAGACTGCCACCATGCCTCATCGGCATACCGCCCCAGATCATGGGTCAACAATGCCTGCCGCGATACCTTTGTGCCTGGTTTTTCATTGGTTTTCCAGGCTGGTCGGCTTGAATCTCCGACCCCGCCCAGCAACCTCGCCGCCCATTCGCCGAACATTGCACCCATCGGACTGTGCAACCCGAGCATCGGGGCCACCAGGACCAACGCATCTGGTGCCAAGGCTCCCTCGCTCGTTGCTCGCAGCAGGAGGTGAGCCCCCATTGAATGGCCAATGAAGATCTTGGGGCCCTTAACTTCGGCCTCCCACTCGGCAAAAAAACTCACCAGATCGTCAATGTATATCGCAAAATCGTCGATGTGACCGGTCGTTGCGTCTGCCGTCAGCCGACCCGAGCCGCCCTGCCCTCGCCAATCGAATGACGTGATAGACCAGCCGCGACCATGCCAGTGCGCGAATAATTCCAGGTATTTTTCAGGGATATCGCCGCGACCGCCCTGAAAGAGAATATTTCCCTTGCCGTTACCTGCCGCAGGCCAGTCGAACCGGCGCAATCGCCAGCCATCGGGTGCCGCCCAATGCGTGATCCGCGCCGACGCGGGGAGGGCCCGACGATAAAGTTGCGATGAAGCCATTTGTGCTGGTTACTTTTTAGAAAGTGGTTTCGTCTAGGGAATTGCAGCATGGCGCTAACTTATCTTGCAGCGGGCCTGCCCGTCTTGCTGGCGGTCATCCTGCTATCGGCGGGGACTGAGGACGCGATACTGCGTACCATCGCCAATTGGAAGAATGCGCTGATCGCCTTGCTTGCCCCGATCTGGTGGGTCGCAAGCGGCATGACTTTGTGGCCAGATATCGCGATACAGATCGGCATCGCCCTGCTGGTGTTTGCCTTTTTTTGCGGTGCCTTTCATTTCGGCCAGATGGGCGGCGGGGATGTAAAGCTGATCGGCGCGCTGGCGCTGTGGTTTCCCTTTCAGTCGCTGGTCTGGATGCTGATCGTGATGTCGTTGGTCGGCGGTGCAATCACCCTGGCCATGATAGTTGATCGATGGCGGCGCAAAGACCCAACGCCCGCCGAAATTCCCTACGGCGTCGCCATCGCTATTGCAGCGATGATGGTCGTTCCTGGACCATTTATTAACTAATTTGCGCGAATGTTTAGGGGCGTAGCGATTGAGCCGCGTCCGAAAGGCCTCAAAAGTCATGGATGTTAGGAAGACAGTGCTGATGATTGGCGCGCTGCTGATCGCGGCGGTCACGGCATTTATGGCGCGCAGCCTCATCCTTGGTGCGCCTGCTCCGGTCGCCATGGCTGCGGTGATGCCCGCGCCGCAGGTTGACGGACCCGAAGTCCTTGTCGCAACGCGCGCGCTGCCCGTCGGCACCATTCTTGATGCCACAACGCTGAGATTTCAGCCCTGGCCAAAGGAACTCGTTGACAACGCTTATTTTCTGAAAAAGCAAACAAACCTGAAATCGTTGCAGGGAACGGTCGTCCGCAATGCCATCACTGCCGGACAACCGGTCACGCAAGGCTCGCTGGTAAAGCCGGGCGATCGTGGTTTTCTGGCGGCGGCACTTGGGCCGGGTATGCGGGCGGTGACGGTGCCGGTATCAACCCAGACGGCGGTGGCAGGCTTTGTGTTTCCAGGTGACCGAATTGACTTGATGCTGACGCAGACTGTGGCAGGCGGCGGCGATGGGCCACCGCTCAAGGTTTCTGAAACCGTGCTCCGCAACCTTCGGGTTCTCGCGACTGACCAGAGGACGGACAATACCGTCGACGATGACGGCAAGACAGTCGTGCGGACTTTTTCTTCGGTCACTGTTGAGGCGACGCCAAAGCTTGCTGAGAAAATCGTGGTCGCCCAAACGCTGGGCGCACTGTCGCTTTCGCTGCGCTCAATCGCCGACAATTCAGCCGAGCTTGAAGAGGCGATTGCTTCTGGAGCGATTTCGGTTCCCGATGACAATGATCCAAAGGCGGAAAGGGCAATGCTGCTGAAGGTGGCTTCTGAACCGACCGCAGGCAAGTCCACCTTTGCAACGGGTGCCGATGTCTCCCGCTTCCAGCGCAGCACGGTTCCAGGCAAACCAGTTGCTGAAATGACCCCTGGCCAAGTCGGTGGCGCAGCGGGCGGCGTCGGCTTTCCGGGGTCGATGTCAGGCCCTGTCGTTCGAATTGCGCGGGGGAACACTGTTACCGAAGTTGCGGTTGGGGGGAAGAAATAACATGCGCATGTCCGCCAAGCCGATCGGCTGGTCGCTGCCCGTCGCGATCGTTGCGAGCTCGCTCAGCGGTGCTGGGCCGACCGGTGCGCAAACAGTTGCCGTCGCACCCAGCAACACCATTCAGGTGAGCATCGGACGGGGACGTCTGGTAACCCTTGCCAAGCCAATGAGCGATCTATTTGTCGCCAGTGATGCAGTTGCCGATGTCCAGGTGCGCTCGCCGACCCAGCTATACATTTTCGGCAAGTCTGCCGGTGAAACCACGGTTTACGCCACCGCGAAAAACGGATCAGTTGTTTATTCGACAACCGTTCGGGTCGGCAATAATATCGATTCGGTCGGCCAGATGCTGACCTTGGCCTTGCCAGATGCAAAGATCACGACGACGCCTATGAATGGGCTGGTCCTGTTGACCGGCACTGTCGGCGCACCCGATGACGCAGCAGAGGCCGAGCGGTTGGTGCAAGCGTATATGGGCGACACTGTAAAAATCATCAGCCGATTGAAGACGGCAACGCCGCTGACGGTCAATTTGCAGGTAAAATTTGCCGAGGTCAGCAAGAATTTTGCCAAGAATATCGGCGTTAACCTGACCAACCGGGATAACGGCGCCTTTCAATTTGGCGTTGCGCAGGGTCGGCAGGGATTGATCAGGACTGAGGCGGGTGAGGTCACTCTAAACAATTCGGCTAACACCGGAATAAACGCGAGCGGTGTTCTAGTGAACGCGAGCGGTGCCAATATTGGCGACACGCTGTTCGGATTTCCACAGGGCACAACCTCCAGCCTGCTGCTGGGGGCCGCAGGCAAATTCCTGGGAACAGACCTGCTCAGCTCACTCGAGCTCGGTGAACGCAACGGTCAGGTTTCAACGCTGGCAAACCCGAACTTGACGGCGCTGTCCGGCGAAACCGGGACCTTCCTTGCCGGTGGCGAAATTCCCATCCCGATCAGCCAGGGGCTGGGCATGATTTCGGTTGAGTATAAACAATTTGGCGTCAGCCTCGCTTTTACCCCGACAGTTTTATCCGACGGGCGCATTTCGTTGCGCGTCAGGCCAGAGGTGTCGCAATTAACATCGGTAGGCTCTGTTCAATTGAACGGCACCACCATCCCTGCCCTGACGACACGTCGCGCCGAAACGACGGTGGAACTCGGCTCTGGCCAAAGCTACATGATCGCCGGGCTGATCCAGAACAACCATAACAACTCGATCGATCAAGCCCCTGGGTTGGGCGATGTGCCAATTCTCGGCGCGCTCTTCCGGTCAAATTCTTTCCAGCGCAACGAGACTGAGTTGGTGATCGTAATCACGCCGTATCTGGTTAAGCCAGTGAATGCCAACGACATTGTGCTACCAACCGACGCCTACAAGTCTGTCAGCGACCTCGACCGTATTTTTACCGGAAAATTATCATCAGGGGTCTCCGGTGGTGACCGTCCGAAGCCCTCAGTTGCCCCGTCCAGGACGACGGCACCCGGCGTTGGCGCGACCAGCCAGCAGTCATTTGCGCCATCACCGACATTACCGTCGCCTTCACCCATGATGCCGATGCAAGACGATAAGAAGGCCACACCCGTCTCCTCCGTGCAGCGCAGGAGCAACAGCGCGCTCCCTGGTTTCAGCTTCAAGTGATTGCCCGTCATTCAAAAGGAAAAGCCATGTCAACGCGTGTCTTGGTGATTACCATTCTCGCCCCGGCGCTGATGCTCTCGGCATGCGGGGGAACGCAGAATCGTGGCCTTGAATCAGTTCATCAACCGGTCGTTCAGCGAACGGATTTCGTGTTCGATGCAGCCATCGACGAAGGTCGCTTGAGCTCAGGCGAGCTTCAACGCGTGGCAGGCTGGATGGCGTCGCTCAACCTGGCTTATGGCGACAAAGTGGCCGTCGATGACCCAACCGGCAACGCAGGCGCCGCCCGGTCTGAAATCGCCTCACTGGTTGACCGATATGGCATGTCGCTGGCTGAACAAACGCCCATCACCGCATCGACAATTGCCCCCGGCACCGTCCGCCTGATTATCAGCCGGATGACGGCAAGCGTACCCGGTTGCCCCGATCATAGTCGGCCTGGCAATCACGAATTTAACGCTAATACCTCGTCTGACTTTGGCTGCGCGATGAACGCAAATCTTGCCGCGATGGTTGCTCGACCCGAAGATCTCGTTCGCGGGAAACCCGGCATCGTCACCTCGGATCCAGCCGTTTCGAACAAGGCAATTCTCCTGCTGCGAAAGACACCACCAACAGGCGCTGGCGGACTCAAATCTGCAGGCACAGGAGGCAAATAATGAACGCTCCCTGGAACTCCGGTCGACTCGGGACGCGCGAACCATTCGCGGCGTATGTTTGCGACGAGACGACTGCTGAGGTTATTCGACCGATCGCAGCTGAGCTCGGTTGGGCACCGGAAAAGGTCAACAAGGGCGGATTGCGCAACGCTGTGCAGTCGCTTTCAATTTCGGCGAGTCCCCACATCTTGTTCGTCGATCTGTCCGAAAGCGATGATCCGTTGAACGACATCAACGAGCTCGCAGAAGTATGCGAACCGGGAACGGTGGTGATCGCATCGGGACAGGTTAACGATGTCCGGTTGTTCCGCGATTTGGTGGCAAGCGGAATTCAGGACTATCTTTTGAAGCCATTGAGCCAAGACTTGCTGCGCGAGACGTTTGCCGCAGCGCAATCGATGCTGAATGCGCCAAAGTTGATCGATAGTTCTGCAGAGCGGCCACATTGCTCGGTTGCCGTTATCGGTACGCGCGGCGGGGTGGGTGCATCCACCATCGCGACATCGCTTGCATGGCTGACAAGCGAAAAGGGTGACAGGACGACCGCGCTACTCGATCTCGATGTCCATTTCGGCACCGGCGCGCTCACGCTTGATCTTGAGCCCGGTCGCGGCTTGACCGACGCAATCGAAAATCCGAGCCGCATCGACGGCCTCTTCATCGAACGTGCAATGATAAAATCGAGCGAAAAACTGTCGATCCTGTCGGCTGAGGCGCCCATAAATTCGCCCGTCGTGAGCGATGGTTCTGCCTTCTACCAGTTGCAAGATGAAATGCGTGCCGCGTTTGAGTGCACGATTACGGATCTTCCACGCGCAATGCTCGTGCAACATCCCCACCTCATCAGCGATGTCCAACTGGCAGTGGTCGTGACCGAACTGACGCTTGCCGCCGCGCGCGATAGCATCCGTATTTTGTCCTGGCTGAAGACAAACGCCCCGGCAACCCAAGTGTTTGTTGTCGCCAACAAGGTTTATACCAACGCTCCGCTTGAGATTAATCGCAAGGATTTCGAAGGTTCAATTGAGCGCAAGCTGGATTTCGTCATCGGCTTTGATCAAAAAATGGCGTCCCAGGCCGCCAAACTCGGGAAGACGCTGGTCGAAGTGGGCAAGGGATCCAAAACCATCGCGCCGCTTTCCGATCTTGCCCAAAAGCTGCTTTCGGTGGCGGACGGCGGCATTGTCGACTTCGGCGCCAACACGGGAAAGAGCGCCAAGTCGGCTCGGGACGCTCCGAAACAAGCCAATGGCAGTCCAATGATGCGCAAGTTTGCCGAAATAAAGGCGATGATGCCGAAGTTTGCAGCCAAGGCAAAATAAGTTGCGCCCGCTGAACTGCAACGGCTGGGCGGAAGGAGGTAGGAACGGGATATGCAGGCGGTGATGCCACTGATGGCGCTATGCTTGGGTACGCTTGCCGTGCTCGGTATCCTCATGCTCGCCTTCTCAGGTCCCTCGCCTGACCGCGCCAAGACACGTCGGCTAAAGGCTGTCGGTGAGCGCCATAATGATGCAGCCGACTCGATTGCCGCGACGCAGATGCGGCGCATCACCAACCAGAACGCCACGCGGATGGACGCAGCAGTGATGCGGCTGCTCCCGAACCCGGCAGAGTTGAAAAAGCGCCTGTCGCAAACGGGCAAGAACTGGACCTTGGGTCAACTTGGCAAGGTAACACTGGCAATCATCAGCGGTGTTGGTCTGTTGCTGTGGTTTATCGGACTCCCTATCTTGTTGGCCCTGCTCGTCGGGATCGTCGTCGGGACCGGCATTCCGCTCCAGCTCGTCAATTTTCAAGTCAAGCGGCGCATTGCGAAGTTCACAGCGAAGTTCCCTGATGCCCTAGAATTATTGGTGCGCGGTCTGCGCTCCGGTTTGCCGATTGCCGAAACGATGAGCGTTATCGCGACCGAGGTCGATGGCCCGGTTGGCATCGAATTCCGCGCGATCACCGACAAAATGAAAATCGGTCGTACCATGGATGCAGCGCTTCAGGAAACGTCTGATCGTCTTGGGACGCCGGAATTCCAATTTTTCGTCATCACCATTGCAATTCAGCGTGAGACCGGTGGCAATCTTGCAGAGACGCTCTCGAACCTCGCGACAGTGTTGCGGACGCGAGGGCAGATGAAACTCAAGATTAAAGCCATGTCGTCTGAGTCCAAGGCATCGGCCTATATCGTCGGATCGTTGCCCTTTATCGTTTTCGGTATGATCTGGTTCATCAACAGCAGCTACATGCAGAACTTCTTCATTGATCAACGCTTGATGGTTGCAGGCGGAGGCGGCTTGGTATGGATGGGTATTGGCGTCTTTATCATGTCCAAAATGGTCAATTTTGAAATCTGATCGGAGCGAGTAACAGCGTGCAATTCCAGGCTCCCTCGGGCGGTCCAACCATCCTTGGCGTTGACGTGATCAGCGTCGCGACCATCCTTGCCGGAGTCGCGGCCTTCATGGTCCTGTTTGCGATTTACACTGCGGCCTCCGTTCGCGATCCGATGGCAAAGCGCGTCAAGGCGCTGAACGAGCGACGGGAGCAGCTAAAAGCCGGCATCTCCGCATCGACGTCGAAGCGGCGCGCCACGCTGGTCCGTCAGAACCAGACGACAGATTTGATCCGTGACTTTTTGCAATCATTGAAGGTTTTGCAGGAGAGCCAGGTCAAATCGGTTCAAATCAAATTGATGCAGGCCGGCATAAGATCAAAGGAATATGCTGTTGCGATCATTTTCGCACGGATGGTTCTCCCGGTGACTCTGGGTGGTCTGGCCATCTACATCGTCTACGGCACCGAAGCGTTTTCTGATTGGTCACCGTTAAAAGCATACGGCCTGGTCGCGATGACGTTCCTGCTGTCCTATAAAGGGCCTGATCTGTACCTTTCGAACAAGGTCAAGAAGCGGACTGACGCCATCCGAAAGGGTTTGCCTGATGCGCTCGATCTGCTGGTAATTTGCGCCGAGGCGGGATTGACGGTGGATGCTGCCTTTAACCGCGTTGCTCGCGAACTTGGCCGCGCCTATCCAGAACTCGGCGATGAGTTCACGTTGACGGCCATCGAACTCAGTTTTCTAACCGAACGTCGGCACGCCTTTGAAAATCTGGCCGCACGGGTCAAACTCGACGCGGTCAAGGGCGTTGTCACGACGATGATCCAGACGGAGAAATATGGCACCCCGCTCGCTTCTTCGCTTCGTGTCCTTTCTGCCGAGTTCCGCAACGAACGCATGATGCGCGCGGAAGAAAAGGCCGCACGATTGCCGGCGATCATGACCATCCCACTCATTCTCTTTATCTTGCCCACGCTGTTTGTGGTGATTTTGGGCCCAGCGGCTTGTTCAATTTCCGAAGCCTTCTCGTAAGAAGTGTCAGCGGCGGGGCTGCTTGATTTGCACAAGGTAAATCGGCAAACACGAATGCATTCGGAAACGTCGAGAAGACAAAGCCGCTATGCTGCCTGGAACCGTCGAACTTGCCCTCATCTTATTCGCCTTCGCCGTTGGTTGGCTTGTCGGCTTTATCGGCCAGACGCTGCCCATTCGGTGGCGGAACCGGTTTGAGCAGGAGCAAGCTTATTTCCGCACTTATCGCGAGGAGGCTGACGCGGTCCACGCCAACAACCAGGCGCGGATCCACGAACTCGAAGCGGCGGTGGCGAATGGTGACGCGACAAAAACACAGCACGCCGTTGAACCCCCCGTCGCTGTCGCCGTCGCCGTCGCAGCCGCAGCGGACGATGTTCTGCCTGAGCTTGAACCAACCGCGCCCGAGATTGCGGATCACCACCCCATTGCCACAGAGCCGAACCTGCTCAGTCTAAGCGGACTAACCCCCGAAATCGCCGAACGATTGCACGAATTGGGGGTGCACCATCCGCGTGATCTCGCCGAATTGACCGATGTTGATGAAATGGCGCTTGAATCGCATCTGGGGTTGCCCGCCGGCTACATCACGCGCGAGCAGTGGCGGTTACAGGCCGGGTTGTTCTCACCGGCAACGGCTGCGCCTTAAGCCCCTTAGCGTGCGACGCGGCAACTCGATTGGCGGCGTTCGGC
>Ga0163144_10008402_pt1 | contig 22358 bp, 21 predicted proteins | sample OliLak19BULKMAT1_FD_123175 | JGI IMG/M metagenome (GOLD analysis project Ga0163144, IMG submission 123175) | Freshwater microbial mat bacterial communities from Lake Vanda, McMurdo Dry Valleys, Antarctica - Oligotrophic Lake LV.19.BULKMAT1 | ecosystem: Environmental > Aquatic > Freshwater >... | reverse complement strand
TGGAACTGATGCCGGAATGGCTGCTCAAGCGCCACCTCGGCCATACACCCGAGTGCGAAGAGTGGGATGTCATCGAATCGGCATTCCGCGTCCTCGTCGACAGCGCCTGCCGGCAGCCGCAGCGTTTCGTGCATCGCGACTACCACTCGCGCAACCTGCTGGCGGTCGCCGACAACAGTCCCGGCATCCTCGATTTTCAGGACGCCGTGCGCGGTCCGGTCACCTATGACCTGGTGTCGCTGCTGCGCGACTGCTACATCGAATGGCCGGAACAGCGCGTTCAGGCCTGGGCCGAAGCCTACCGACTGCGCCTGGTCGCGGCCGGCATCACCGACGTCGATGCCGCCACCTTCCGCCGCGGCTTCGACCTGATGGGCCTGCAGCGCCACATCAAGGTGCTCGGCATCTTCTGCCGACTTTGGTACCGCGACGGCAAGGCCGGGTATCTGAACGACCTGCCTCTGGTCTGGAAATACACCCGCGAGGTTGGCCTGCGCTATCCGGAAATCGCACCGCTGATCGCCCTCATCGAACGCGTGCTCGGCGAGCGCGACATCACGCTGCCGCTGGCATGAAAAAATGCGTGCATTGATCTTCGCCGCCGGCAAGGGCGAGCGCATGCGCCCGCTGACGGAACACACGCCCAAACCATTGCTGCAGGTGGGCGGCAAACATTTGATCGAATGGCACTTGGAAAAATTGGCGGCGATCGGCATTGAGGACGTCGTCGTAAACACCTCGTGGCTGGCCGACTGCTTCGAGCCGGCGCTCGGCGACGGTTCGCGCTGGGGCCTGCACCTGCACTATTCGCATGAAGGTGCCGAGCCGCTGGAAACCGGCGGCGGCATGCTGCAGGCACTGCCACTGCTCGGCGATTTGCCTTTCCTCGCCGTCAACGGCGATATCTGGACCGATTTTGATTTCGCGCGCCTGCCGCGCGAACCCGATGGCTTGGCGCACCTGGTGATGGTAGACAACCCCGCGCAGCATCCGTATGGCGATTTTTCTCTCAACAACAGCGGCAAGTTGCACGCCAACGACGGAAAAAAGCTGACGTTCTCCGGCATCGGGCTGTATCGTCCGGCCCTGCTTGCCAACTGGCGCGAGGTCATCGGCAACCGTGCGGTCGTCGCTGAAAGTCCGCCGCGCTTCAAGCTGGCGCCATTACTGAGCGCTGCGATGGATGCCGGGCAAATCAGCGGCGAACACCACCGCGGCCGTTGGACCGACGTGGGCACACCACAGCGTTTGGTCAAACTCGACCACGACCTGATCAGTAGCGGTTAGGGAAGCTTTTATGCAGGCCATTGGGCTGCAGCTCAGCATCGGCAACACCATCAGCCGAATTCAGTAGCCAGCCTCAGAAGCAGCGTCTCTTGCAACCAATCCAATCGACGACAACTACGAAATATTGAGGACGTGGCGCAGGAACGGCACGGTGATGCGGCGCTGCGCCGCCAGGCTTTCGCGATCAAGGCGATCGAGCAGGGTTGTCAGACTGGCCAGGTCACGTCCGACGCGACGAAACAGAAACTCCAGCACCGCGTCATCCAGCTCCAGTCCCCGGCGAGCGCCGCGTTCGCGCAGGACGTGGCGTCGCGCCGGTTCATCGAGCAGCTCCAACGGCAAACGCGTGCACTGCTCCAGCCGCGAGGCCAGGTCGGGCAAGGTGGTCGGCAGCGCCGCCGGCATTGCGGCTGCCGCATAGATCAACCTGAGCGACCGCGCGCGCGCGCGGTTGTGAAAATGGAACAGGGCCACTTCATCGTCATGCTGGCCAACAACGCTATCGAGATCGTCGAGGCAGACGAGCTCGGCGGCCTCATGGCCTTCAAGCGCTTCGGCGAGTCGCCCTGCCAGCAGCTTCAGCGGCAGGTAAGTCGCACGCCTGCCTGCCTCCTGCGCCTGCGCACACGCTGCGAGCAGCAGGTGGGTCTTTCCGCTGCCAGCCGGCCCGGCCAAGTACAGCCAATCGTCGCGTTCGCCGACTGCCACCGCTTCGACCAGCGCGCGCACATCGCCCTGTCCGTAAAAACCAACGAAGCGCTGGTCGGAGGAAAACTTCAGCGACAGCGGCAGCTGCGGACTCACGCGCCAGACTGTGGAACGGGATTGGCAGTCTGGCCGCCGTTGGATGCAGGCTGCGGATCCAGTTCGGAAATCGCTGCCGTGGCCACCATCGCACCATCGGTGCCGGCCGCCTGTCTGGGCCTGCCGTACATCGCACTGCCTCGGTAGCGCTCATGGGCGTAGCGCAGCAGCACCATGGCCACCGCCGCCACCGGCAGCGCCAGCAGCACGCCAAGGAAGCCGAACAGCTGGCCGCCAGCCATGATCGCGAAAATCACCGCCACCGGATGCATTCCGATGCGATCACCGACCAGCCACGGAATCAACACGGTGCCTTCAAGCGTCTGGCCGATGGCGAATACCAGCACCACCAACAACAGGTGGGGCACGTCACCAAATGACACCAGCGAAGCGATCGCTGCCGCAGTGAAACCGATTATGGCGCCCAAGTAGGGGACAAAACTGAGCAGCCCGGCGACGAAACCGATCAACAGGCCGAAGCTGATGCCGGTGAACCACAGGCCAACGGCATAGATGGTGCCCAGCGCCAGCATCACGCTGAGCTGACCGCGCAGGAAGCCGCCGAGCACGGCATCCGACTCGCGCGCCAAGCGCATGATGGTCGGCTCCAGCGGCCGCGGCAGCAGCTCGCGCAGCTGCGCCATCATCTTGTCCCAGTCGCGCAGAAAGAAAAACGTCAGCACCGGGATCAGTGCCAGGTTGGTGATCAGGGCGAGGATGGCCAAGCTCGAGGTGGTAAGGCTGCCGATGATGTTGGACGCCACGCCACCGGCCTGCTGCCAGTGCTCCTTGATCAGGGCAACGACCCCCTCGGGATTGATGTACGAGGCCAGGCTGAGCTTGAAGCGGCTTTCCAACCACGGCACCGCCGTGGTGGTCAACCAATCGGCGAGGTTGGGCAGCCAGCGGATCATCTGGCCGACCTGCTCGACCATCAGCGGCAGCAGCAGGGTCAGGACGATGCCGCCGATCATGGCCATGAAGGCGAACACCGTCAGCACCGCCGTGGTGCGCCGTCGACCGGCGGCTTCGAGGCGATCGACCAGCGGATCGCCCAGCCAGGCGAACAGCGCCGCCATCACGAATGGCGTGAGGATCGGCGCCAGCAGCCAGATCAGCAGGCCCAGCAGCACGGCCATCGCCAGCCATTGCCAGCGTTGCGAGGCTTCGTCGTTCATTCCCGGCTCCTGAGCGCACGCCAAGTGCGCAACCCGTATCGGATCACATAATCCATCCCGCTGGCCGTCGTGAGCAAGGCGGTCGCCAGCATCAGGCCCAAAAGCAGGTTGATCGGCAGCGCCGCTATCGCCTGGTGGGCCAGCAGGCCAGTCACCATCACGATCTGCATCAACGTAGTCATCTTGCTGATGAAACTCGGCGCTGGCTTGAACGGCCCCACCCAGCGCCAATAGATGAAAGCACCGGCAACGATGACCAGGTCGCGGCCAAACACCAGCAGCAGAAGCCACAATGGCAACTGCTGGCCATGCCAAAGGCCGATGAAGCACACGGCGAGCAGCAATTTGTCAGCGATCGGATCAAGCAGGCCGCCCAGCGCCGAGCGCCAGTCGAAACGCTTGGCCAACAGGCCATCCAGGGCATCGCTCAAGCCGGCCACGAGCACCAGCCAGAACGCCGCCGCGTACTGCTGGTGCAGCAGCAGCCAGAGCAAGGGCAACGCCATCACCATGCGGGCGATGGTGAGGGCGTTGGGAAGCCAGCGCAGGTTCATTTCAGGCGGTAGCGCGGTATCGCGTTGTCATCGACGATGGTCGCAGGCTCCGGTTCCAGCATGTCGCCAGTCATCAGCATCGTGCTGAATCCGCGCAGGCCGACACCCAGCTCCAGCGTCAGCTTCAGGCTATCGGCCGAGGCCGCATCCACCTGCACACGTTTGACGATCGCCAGCGTCTGCAGATAAGCCATCACGCGTATGAAGTCCGCCTGCGAATCGACGCCGGTGATCTCGATGGCCTGCGCACCCGCCGGCCCGGCTTCCAGATAGACGGCATCACGCTTTGCGATGGCATCGGCCACCGGATCGGCGCCGGAGGCAATCACCTTGCGCGGGTCGGCATCGGTCACTGGCCATCGGCCCAGTTCAACCCCCGCCTGGCTCAGCACCCACCAAGCGGACCAGCCGCTGACCGAGCGGTAGACCTTGCCGATCAGTTGGGCGTCGTTGTTCTGGTAGCGGGCAGTCATCGCCGCCAACGCGGCGCTGTCGAGGTTCCAGACCGCGCCCACCGCCGCTGACTCCGATGCGCTGCCCTGCGGCAATCCGAAGCGGATGCCGCGCTCCAGTCCACGGGCAGCTAAAGGCTTGATCACGCTGAGCTGCTGGCCGGTGACCAAGCGCGGCCCGCGGCCATCATCGATGGCCAGCCACAGGATCGGCCTGGGCCGCACGCCGGTCCAATACTTCAGCCCAGCTACCGTGATCAGCGCATCCACCGAGGTGGGCTCGAAGCTGACCTGCATCATCGTCTTGAACACCGGGACGCCGCCGATCGCAGTATTTCCCTCGCTGTCCGAGGCGGCGACCGGCTCGGTGGCCTCGCTGACATAGGCTTGCGCATTGGCCTGCGCCCTGCGGATCGTGGCGTTCGTCATTGCCTGCGGGTTGCCGGTGAGTTTGACAATCACCTGCGACAGCGCCCGGGCCGTGGCCTGCTTGCGCTCGCTGGCACCCTGCGAGCTCAGGCTGACCTCCGCCCGGTACAGGGCGTAGTCGCGCATCGGCTTGATCTTGGCCGGCGCGGCGGTCTCAGGCGCGGTGGCCGGCTTGGCCGCCACCGGCCTTGCGACGGCCGGTGCAGGCTTGGGCCGTGCAGGCGCCGCCACCTGGCCCAAAACCGGAGCGGCGAACGACGAAAGAAAAGCAAGAATCAGGGAAGTGCGAAGTAGCGGCGGGACGATAGACATTGGGGTCGGGGGCGTTGATTCGATGCCCATGGTGCCGCAAGCGGGCTTGGCGCGTCCAACCGATGACGCCGGCACTGGCGACGGCTGCTAAAATGACGTTTTCCCGCGCCGGACCCGCCGTGACCAACCCCACTCCCCTAACCTACCGCGATGCCGGCGTTGATATCGATGCCGGCAATGAAGTTGTCGAACGCATCAAGCCCTTGGTCAAGCGCACCTTCCGTCCGGAAGTGATGGGCGGGCTGGGTGGCTTCGGCGCCCTGTTCGACCTGTCGAACAAATACCGCGAACCGGTGCTGGTCTCGGGCACCGACGGCGTCGGCACCAAGCTCAAGCTGGCGCAGCAGCTCAATCGCCACGACAGTATCGGCATCGACCTGGTCGGCATGTGCGTCAACGACGTGCTGGTGCAGGGCGCCGAACCGCTGTTCTTCCTCGATTACTTCGCCACCGGCAAGCTGCACGTGGACACCGCGGTGGCCGTAGTCGGCGGCATTGCCCGCGGCTGCGAACTGGCCGGCTGCGCCCTGATCGGCGGCGAAACGGCCGAGATGCCCGACATGTACCCGCCGGGCGAATACGACTTGGCCGGCTTCACCGTCGGCGCCGTGGAAAAATCCAGGCTGCTCGACGGCTCCAAGGTACGCGAAGGCGATGTGCTGGTCGGCATTGCTTCATCCGGGCCGCATTCCAACGGCTATTCGCTGATACGCCGCATCTATGACCGCGCCGGCCGTCCCGGCGACCTCGATGTCGGCGGCGTGACGCTGATTGATGCGCTGATGGCGCCGACAACGATCTACGTCAAGCCGATTCTGCAATTGCTCGCCAAATTCAATGCGCGTCCGTCGCAGGAGCCCGCAGATCCATGTTCAGACTTTGAAAAAATTCACGCCATGGCTCATATCACCGGCGGCGGCCTCACTGAAAACATCATCCGCGTGATACCCGCAGGCCTTGGCGTGGACATCGAAGCTTCGGCCATCGTGCTGCCGCCGGTGTTCGACTGGCTGCAGCACGAGGGTGCCGTGCCGCGCGAGGAAATGTGGCGCACTTTCAACTGCGGCGTCGGCTTCGTGCTGGTGGTCGCGCCGGGTGATGTGGCAGCGGTTTCGGCGGACCTTGATCGCCTTGGCCTGGCCAACCGCAGCATTGGCAGGGTGGTGAAGGCAGGCGATGGCGAGCGGGTAAGAATCGGCTAGATTCATCCGCCATGGCGAATGCTGCCACCCACTTAATTCCCCGACGGAAGCCCGTGGTCCTCGGCCTGCCGAAACTGGCGTCGTTTTTGCTGGTGCTGCTGGTGTTCGCTGCCACGTGGATCAATCCGCGATGGCCGGCCGAGCAGGCCCTGCATAGCTTGCTGACGGTTGTCGGCCTGGTCTGGTTGGTCCTGCATGCGCGTCGATGGCGGATGCGCGATGGCGAGTTTTTCGCGATCTGCGCCTTCATCGCCGTGCATTGCATAGCGGCGCGCTGGCTGTATTCCAACGTACCCTACGATGATTGGTGCCGGCAATGGCTGGGCTGGTCGCCGCAACAAGCCTTTGGCTGGCAGCGCAATCATTTCGACCGGCTCATACACCTGCTCTACGGGTTGTGTTTGCTTCCCGCCCTGCACTCAACGCTTCGCCAACGTTGGCCACTTGGCGTTGGCCAGGCATTCGCCATCGGCATCATGCTGGTCATGTCCAGCAGCTTGGTCTATGAATGGGCGGAATGGGCGATAGCCCTGACGATGTCGCCCGGCCAGGCAGAGGCTTACAACGGACAGCAAGGGGACGTTTGGGATGCGCATATGGACATGCTGCTGGCCACGATAGGCGCCTTCATGGCTTGGCCATGGCTGGATCGGGCAAACCATCGACACGAAGAATCATGACTGTCCGCCTCGCCATCCTCGCCTCCGGCCGCGGCAGCAACCTGCAGGCCCTGATTGACGCGATTTCCCGCGGTGATCTGCAGGCAGGGATCGTCGGCGTTTTCTCCGACAAACCGGCCTGCGGAGCGCTGGCCAAGGCACGCGCCGCAGGCATACCCGCCATCGCCTGCGAACCACGCGATTACGCCTCGCGCGCGGTCCACGATGAAGCCCTATTCAGCCAGGTCGCGGCCGTTCAGCCCGACCTCATCGTCTGTGCCGGATATATGCGTCTTATTTCCGAAGCCGCCGTGCGGCGATTCCTGGGACGCATGATCAACATCCACCCTTCGCTGCTGCCGAAATACCCCGGCCTGCACACCCATCGCCGCGCCCTCGAAGCCGGCGACGCCGAGCATGGCGCCAGCGTACATATGGTCATTCCGGCGCTGGACGCAGGGCCAGTGCTGGCGCAGGCGCGCATTGCCGTGTTGCCGGGCGATAGTGCCGAGTCGCTGGCGCATCGTCTGTTGCCGCAGGAGCATGCCCTGCTGGTCGAATGCCTGCGACTGTATTGTGGCGGCCACGTAGCCATTGCCGATGACGGCATCCACTTTCAGGGGCGGCGATTGCCTGAACCGCTGCAATTAGACGACCACCAACACCTGCGGGAGATGCACTGATGCCTTTGTTCACCCGTTCGAAGAACCCTGCACGCGCCACCGCGCTTATCCTGCTGGCGATGTCGGCCGCGGCAGGTGCTGTCGCACCCAAGCCTTACAGCGCAGAGTACGCAGCGCTGCGCAATGGCGAAAAACTCGGAGTGGCAACGATACGCTTCAGCGCGCGGGCCGGCGGTGTGTTCGAACTGCAGACGTCCACACGCGGCACCGAAGGCCTTGCCGCCGCCGCCGGTGTCAGCATCGAGGAGCGCTCGCTGCTGTCCTGGCCCGACGACAGACCGGAGACTATTTCCTATCGCTACTTGCAGAAAATGGCGTGGAAAACCCGCGAGCGCAGAATGGAGGTGGATTCGGCCTCAGGCCAGATCGTGCGCAGCGACAAGGACGGCAACCAAGTGCTGCCCTACCAGTCAGGCGTGCTCGACCGTCACGCAGTCACGGTGGCCTTGATGCAAGATCTCGCGGCGGGCAAAACCGGTGACCTGATCTATGCCGTTGCCGAACGTGAAGGCATCGCAAACCAGCGCTATCGACAGTCCGGGATTGAATCCATCGACACCGCAATAGGGCGCCAGCGGGTGAAGCGGATCGAGCGCATGCGCGACACAGCCAATGGCCGTCGCACTGAAGTCTGGTTTGCGGTCGATCTGCACTACCTGCCAGTGCGCATTCTGCAGACGGAGCCTGATGGCGACAGTATCGAACTGCGGCTGTCAGCAGTCCGCTGAGTGTTTTTTCAGCTCTTCGATGCGAGCAACACTCTAACCGACACTGCCCTGCAGTATTTTCCCAAGTAGAGCGACAGCTGATCCAGAACATCAATCAGTCTGCAATTCATGCGCCATGAATCATTTCCAGGCCCAGCAATAAAACGCTGGCTGCTCGCAGCCAGGCTATTTATCCGATTCAGTGTTGTGGCCGTGTCATCCAGCAATGTTTTAACCGGTGGCTATAGAGCAAAAACAACCGTGACATAAGCTAAAACGCATGCGGCCGGTCCGGCTTTTGCACTACCAGCAATCTCCAGTTTACCTAGGGCGGCTCAGGGCCATGGCCGGGCGTGCCTGGGTCAATTCATGGCCGCTGGACAAGCCCCACCCGATCAGGCAAACGGATCGCGTAAGACCATGGTCGATTCACGCCCCGGACCGGTGGAGACGATAGCCAGCGGGCAGCCGACCAACTCCTCCAGCGCGCGCAGGTAGGCGCGGGCCGCGGGCGGCAGTTTGTCCCACTCGGTGATGCCGGCGGTAGTTTCGTTCCAGCCCGGAAATTCGAGGTAGACAGGCTCGCACTCATCCCAGCCCTGGGCATCGAGCGGCGCGTACTCACTTTGCTTGCCGCGATACTTGTAGGCGATGCACATCTTCAGCGACGGCATGCCGTCGAGGATGTCGAGCTTGGTGATGCACAGTCCGTTGATGCCGTTGATGGCGACAGCGCGCTTGAGCGCGACCAGGTCGATCCAGCCGCAGCGGCGCGGGCGACCGGTGGTGGCACCGAATTCCGCGCCGCGCTGGCGGATATCCTCGCCGACTGCGTCATTGAGTTCGGTCGGAAACGGACCGCCACCCACGCGGGTGGCGTAGGCCTTGGCGATGCCCAACACGTAATCGATGGAGTCGGCGCCAACGCCGGTACCGGCCAGTGCGCCACCGATCGTGGTGTTGGACGAGGTGACATAGGGATAAGTGCCGTGGTCGATATCGAGCAACGAGCCCTGCGCACCTTCGAACATCACCCGCTTGCCCTGCTTGCGCAATTCGTGCAGCAGGCCGGCAATGTCGGACTTCATCGGCTCGACGTATTCGCCGAAGGCCAGGGCCTCGTCGTAGGTCTGCTGATAGTCAACGGCATCGACGCCTAAATACTTGGTCAGCACAAAGTTGTGGTAGTCGAGCGCGCTGCGCAGCTTTTCCGCCAGCTCGACCGGATACTTCAGGTCAGCAACGCGGATGCCGCGGCGCGCGACCTTGTCCTCGTAGGCCGGGCCGATGCCGCGTCCGGTGGTGCCGATAGCCTTGCCGCCAGCGGCTTTCTCGCGGGCCTGATCCAGCGCGATGTGATACGGCATGATCAGCGGCGTCGCCGGGCTGATCTTCAGGCGCGAACGCACCTCGACGCCGGTGGCTTCGAGCTCGGCGATTTCTTTTTTAAGCGCGGCCGGTGATAGCACCACGCCGTTGCCGATCAGGCACAGCGCGTCGGGGCGCAGGATGCCGGACGGGATCAGGTGCAGAACGGTTTTCTTGCCGTTGATGACCAAGGTATGGCCGGCGTTGTGGCCACCCTGGAAGCGCACGACGGCGCCGATTTCCTCGGTCAACAGGTCGACGATCTTGCCCTTGCCTTCGTCGCCCCACTGCGCGCCCAACACTACGACTGACTGACCCATGGCACCGCTCCAATGAAATACGAAACTGGTTGGGGCGACGAGGCGTTTGCGTAGGAGCGATGGCAATCGCGACCGGGCCTGCCGTGGGGTCGCGATTGCCATCGCTCCTACACGCACGGATTTCCGGCTACAGACGCAGAAAAAGCCGGAGGTCGCCCCGGCTTTGTGAAATTATACGCCTGTAATCGGAGGCGATTGCAGCCCCGAGGATCTAACCCCGGACAAAGTGCAGGGCCATCAAGCCGCAAGCGATCAGAACGCCGCCGAACAGGCGCAGGCGGCCATCAGGCTGGGTCAGCAGGTCGGCCATGCCGCGTTTCCAGGCCGACGGGGCGGCGAACAGCAGCAGCCCCTCAAGCACCAGCAGCAGGCTCAATGCCGCCAACAAATCCGCCATTTTTCTGGACGACGGCTAGCGACCGTCGCGCCCGAAGTAACGCAGGAATTCGGAATCCGGATCGAGCACCATCACCGTCTTGCCATCGGCCAAGGAGCCACGATAGGCCTCCAGGCTGCGGTAAAAGCTGTAGAACTCGGCGTCTTGGCCATAGGCGGCAGCGCCAAGCTCGGCGGCCTTGGCGTCGCCTTCGCCGCGCAGCGTCTGCGCTTCGCGCTCGGCTTCGGCCAGGATCACCAGACGCTCGCGTTCCGCGCCGGCTCGGATGCTTTCGGCCACCTCGGCACCTTCAGCGCGCAGGGCGTTGGCTACCTGCAGCCGCTCGGTGCTCATGCGCTCGAATACCGAGTCGAGGATCTGGCTGTCCTGCGGCAGGTTGATGCGCTTGATGCGCACGTCCACTACCTCGATGCCCAGTGTGGACGCGGCGGTGTTGATCGGCTTGAGCAGGCGCTGGGTAAGCTCGGAGCGGCCGCTGGACACCACCTGCTGCAGTGTGAGCTGGTTGATATCGTCGCGCAGGGTGTTCTTGACGATCGGCGTCAGCAGCAGCTTGGTCTGTACTTCGCTGCCGCCACTGGTGGCGCGATAGAAGGCGGTGACATCCTTGATCCGCCACTTGACGAAGAAATCGACCTCGACGTCCTTCTTTTCCGACGTCAGGTAGCGCTCGGGTGCGTCGTCCAGCGACAGGATGCGGCGATCGAACATGCGGGCCGTCTCGACCAGCGGCCACTTGAAGTGGAGGCCCGGCTGCAGGCCGCTGCGCACCACCTTGCCGAGGTTGAGCACGATGGCGGTCTGGCTTTCGTTGACCTGGAAAACCGAGGTCCACAGGGCCACCACCAGGACGAAGGCGGCAATCAGGATCGTGGTTGGATTGCGCATGTCAGCGGCTCCCTTCTCGGCCGGTCTCGCGGCCAAGCCGCTCCGGCGTCACGGTGGGTGTCGGCACCAAAACCTGGGTGGCCGGCAAACGGGTGGCAGGGGTCTCGCCGATGGGCGCGGTTGCACCCGGCGTGTTGATCGGCAGGTACAGGATGTTGTTGCCGCGACCCGACATCACCTTCTGGTTCTTCGACAGCACTTCTTGCATGGTTTCCAGGTACAGGCGCTTGCGCGTGACTTCTGGTGCCTTGCGGTATTCGGCCACCAACTGGCGGAAGCGGCTGGCATCGCCGGTGGCGCGGGCGATGGCGGCTGCCCGATAACCTTCCGACTCGGCCTTGATACGCGCCGCTACACCGCGCGCCTCGGGCACGATCTTGCTGGCGTAGGCGCGGGCTTCATTGACGATGCTGTTTTTCTTTTCGCGGGCGCTGATCGCCTCGTCGAAGGCTTTTTTCACCTCTTCCGGCGGACGCGCATCCTGCAGATTGAACTGGGTGACGGTCAGGCCGGTCAGGTACAGGTCGAGCGAGTCCTGCAGGTGCTTCTGCGCCGAGGTGCGCAGCTGGTCGCGGTCAAAAAGCACGGTGTCCATGGTGTTGTTGCCCACTACCTCGCGCACGGCGCTCTCGGCGGCGTGGCGCATCGACTCGGTGCCCTGCTGGCTGTCGTTGACGATGTCGTCGCGGAAGCCGAACAGGAACAGGCGCGGGTTGCTGACCCGGTACTGTGCGTTGAGCTTGATATCGACGATGTTCTCGTCCTTGGTCAGTACGCGCACGGTGTCTTCGAGGGTTTCGATCTTCTGCGCATCGATGACGTAGGCTGATTCGATCGGCCACGGCAGCTTGAAGTTGGCACCAGGCGTCATGATGCGGTCGAAGGCGCCGAAACGCAGCACCACGCCCAGCTCGCGCTCATCCACCAGCTTGAAGCTGTTGAACAGCAACAGCACGGCCACGGCCGCAGCGGCCATGCCCAATGCGCCGAAACCGCCGAAACCGCCGGGGCTGCCGGAGCTGCCGGAATTATCGCCGCCCTTGGCACCACCGCCGCCGAGCTGCTCTTTGAGCCGGTTCAGGAAATCCTCGACGGGATTGCCGCCGCCGCGAGGTTTCCAGGGATCTTGATTGCCCTTTCCGGGCTGGTTCCAGGCCATTGCTGCTCCAAGGCGCGTCCGTTGCAGCGGACGGGCGAGATTTATCGGGTGTCGGGATTGTAAGTAGGGGCGGAAAGGCCGACAAGCAAGTGCTCGAGCAAAAAATGTCCGCCCGGCTCGGCCGCCAGCTGTTCAGCGGTGGCCAGCGGCAGGTCCAGGACCAAGGTTGTGCCGCCGTCATCGTCGGCCTGCTCGGCCTTCACCGCGCCCACCGCATGCAGGCGTGCGCGCAGGCGGCCCTGTTCGGGCCCCAAGCGCAGGCTGGCGACGATGCGCTCTTCACCAAAGCGCAGCTCGAGCCGTTCGCGCAGCAGTTCGACGCCCTCGCCGCTGCGCGCCGACAGCCAGACCCGCTCGCGGCCTTCCACCGCCTCATCAACACGCGCCGCTGTGGCTTCCAGACTGTCGATCTTGTTGAATACCAGCATCTGCGGGATATCGCCGGCGCCAATCTCGGCCAGCACCGCATCCACTTGGGCGATGCGCTCGTCGCGCAGCGGATCGGCGGCATCGATCACGTGGAGCAGCAGGTCAGCCTCGCGCGCCTCAGACAGCGTAGAGCGGAAAGCCGCCACCAGATCATGCGGCAGGTCGCGGACGAAGCCGACGGTATCGGACAGCACCAGCGCGCTCTTGTCGCCCTGCATGCGCCGCACGGTGGGATCGAGCGTGGCGAACAGCTTGTCGGCGGCATAGACGCCGGAGCCGGTGAGCGCATTGAAAAGGGTCGATTTGCCGGCATTGGTATAGCCGACCAGGGCCACTCTCGGCACTTCATTACGCGCACGCGCCCGACGTGTCTGGGCGCGCTGCGCGTCGACTTTTTCCAGCTTTGCCTCGAGTTGATCGCGACGTTTCTGGATCAGGCGGCGATCGAGTTCCAGATGGGTTTCACCCGGGCCGCGCAGGCCAATCGAGCCACCTCGCTGGCTGTCCAATCCCGCCCTGCCGCGCACCAATCGCGCCGACAGGTAGCGCAGCTGCGCCAGCTCCACTTGCAGCTTGCCTTCGTGCGAAACCGCGCGCTGGGCAAAGATGTCGAGGATCAGGCCGGTGCGATCGACCACGCGACGGCCCAGATCTTTGGCCAGGTTGCGCTCCTGCACCGGGCTCAGCGTGTGGTTGACCAACACAAGATTGGCACCGACGGCGTCGCATGCCGCCAGCACTTCCTCGACTTTGCCGCTGCCGATGTAGTGCGAAGGGCTGGCCTTGACGATGCGCGCGTTGATGGTGGCGGCCACGATGGCGCCGGCCGAACGGGCGAGTTCGGAAAATTCCTCCAGCAGCGAGGGATCCTGCGGACCTTGGCCATGCGGCTGGATCAGGACGGCGATTTCACCCTTGCGATCAGCTTCGGGCACGGCTCAGGCCGACCCGGAGACGGTCACGTCGACGCCACCGTCATTCATCGCCGGCATCATCTTGTTCGCCCTCGGCCGACTGGACCTCGCCACCGCCCGGACCCACACGCACGTTGCGCGCCGGCACCACGGTGGAAATGGCGTGCTTGTAAACCATCTGGCTGACGGTATTGCGCAGCAGCACGACAAACTGGTCGAAGCTCTCGATGGTGCCCTGCAGCTTGATGCCGTTGACCAGATAGATAGCGACCGGCAAGCGCTCGCGGCGCAGGGCATTGAGGAAGGGATCTTGCAAGGACTGGGCCTTGGTCATGGGGGACTCCTGTTTTTATTGTTCGCCATGCCATCGGGCATGGGCTTGCGGCCAAAGGGTCCTGACCGCGAAAGAAAGCGCTGCCATCGTACACACTCGCCCACTTAGCGGCGAGTGAGGAACAACCTGCACGCCTGCTCCAGCTCGCCGCGCTGCGACTGCGGGTCCAGCCAGCGGGCATCGAACTCGCCGCGCAGCCACGTGAGCTGGCGCTTGGCCAGCTGGCGGGTGGCGGCGATGGCCTGTTCACGGAACGTCCCGGCATCGGTTTCACCATCAAGGTGCACCCAGGCCTGGCGATAGCCGACCGCGCGAATCGCTGGCAAGTCGGTATGCAGGCGAGGATCGCTGCGCAATTGCCGCACCTCGTCGAGGAAGCCCTGTTCCAGCATCGCGTCGAAGCGGCGCTCGATGCGTTCGTGCAACACGGCGCGCTCCAGCGGCGCCAGCGCCAGCCGCAGCACCCGGAAGGGAAACGGCCGACGTCGCGCCGATTGCTGCCAATAGCTGATCGGCTGGCCGCTCAGGCGGAAAACTTCAAGCGCGCGCACGATGCGCTGCGGATCATTTTCGTGGATGCGCGCGGCGGCCACCGGGTCGACTCGCGCCAGCTCCGCGTGCAGGGCGCTCCAGCCGCGTTCGCTGGCTTCATTCATCAACGTGGCGCGCACCGTCGCGTCAGCCTCGGGCATTTCCGACAACCCAAACAGCAAGGCGCGGAAATACAGACCGGTGCCACCGACCAGCAGCGGTATCCGGCCGGATTGCGCCAGCTCCTGCATCGAGGCAAGCGCCTCGCGGGCGAAATCCGCCGCCGAATAAATTTCATGCGGATCGCGGATGTCGATCAACCGATGCGGCGCCCGTGCCAAGGTTTCGGCATCGGGTTTTGCCGCGCCGATAGCGAGGCCGCGATAGACCAGGGCCGAATCGACGCTGATGATCTCGGTGCCCAGTTGTTCGGCCCAATCAGCCGCCAATGCGGTCTTGCCCGACGCGGTCGGGCCCATCAGGGCGATCGCCAGCGGCCGCGTATCCAGCGCCACGATCGGTCTCAGGCGCCAGACTGCCGCAACTCGTCGTGCACGGCATCGAACGTGGCCTGCACCTCACGCGACGGCGCTGAGCCAAGCAGGCTCACGCCGACGATGGCGAGGCTGGCAAACAGCACGCCGGGCACCATCTCGTACAGGCCCAGCCAGGCGAACTGCTTCCACACCAGCACCGTCGCCGCGCCCACCAGCATGCCGGCCAGTGCGCCGTTCCGGGTCATGCGCTTCCAGCCCAGCGAAAACAGCACCAGCGGCCCGAACGCCGCGCCAAAACCGGCCCAGGCATAGCTGACCAGGCCCAGCACGCGGCTGTCCGGATTGGCGGCCAGCGCGATCGCCAGCAGCGCCACCAGCAGCACGGTGAGGCGACCGACCCAGACCAGCTCGACCTGACTGGCATCCTTGCGAAAAAAACCCTTGTAGAAATCCTCGGTCAGTGCGCTTGAACACACCAGCAGTTGGCAGCTGAGCGTGCTCATGATCGCGGCCAGGATCGCCGACAGCAGCACGCCGGCCACCCATGGGTTGAACAGCAGCATCGACAGCCCGATGAATACGCGCTCCGGATTGCCGTTCATCACCGTCACGTTTTCAGGATGCTGGCCGAAATAGGCGATGCCGAAGAAACCGACGGCCATCGCACCGACCAGGCATAGCACCATCCAGGTCATGCCGATGCGGCGGGCGGCCGGGATCGATTTCACCGAGTCAACGGCCATGAACCGCGCCAGAATATGCGGCTGGCCGAAATAGCCCAGACCCCAGGCCATCAGCGAGATGATGCCAACGAAGGTGGTGCCCTTGAAAAAATCCAGGTTGGCCGGATCGACCTGTTCGATAACGGCCATGCTGGCGCTGTAGCCGCCACTGCTCAGGATGACGATCACCGGCGTGAAGATCAGGGCGAAAATCATCAGCGTGGCCTGCACCGTGTCGGTCCAACTCACCGCGAGGAAGCCCCCGGCCATCGTGTAGATGATGGTGGCCGCCGCGCCGTACCACAGCGCTGTGGCATAGGGCACCGCAAAAACGCTCTCGAACAACCGCGCGCCGGCGACGATACCGGAGGCGGAGTAGATGGCGAAAAAAACCAGGATCACCAGCGCCGAGAACACCCGCAACAGCTTGCTGCGGTCTTCGAATCGGTGGCTGAAATAGTCCGGAAGCGTCAGCGCATTGTGGGTGCGCTCGGTGTACACGCGCAGCGGCCCAGCCACGTATTTCCAGTTGCACCAGGCGCCGAGCACCAGGCCGATGGCAATCCAGCTTTCGGAAGCACCGCCGACATACAGCGCGCCAGGCAGACCCAGCAGCAGCCAGCCGCTCATGTCGGAAGCGCCAGCCGACATCGCCGTGACGAAGCTGCCCAAACTGCGCCCGCCGAGGATGTAATCGTCAAGACTGCGGGTGTGGCGCCAGGCGGCAAAACCAATGCCCACCATAAGCAGGATGTAAATGCCGAAGGTGATATAAAGCGGCGAACTGGCGGTCATGGGCATGCAATCGCGGGCCGGGAGGCGGCAAGCTTAGCGTGACGCGCCGCTGCGGGTGAATTTTTTGGCTGGAGTTTCAGCCATGCGCAGGCGATGCAAAATCGCAACACCTCGCCAGAGGGCGCTACCGCTTCATGAGCGCAGCTGGGAAATGGCGAGCCAACAACCGTGGCTTCCGGGCGTGATCGAAGTTCACCCGCCCTGCATCGCCGCCCACCGCCGCCACCAGGCGTGGGTCCATTACCCGGAACCACAAGGCCGGGACGTAAGCCAACAGGAACATGCCGAAATAACCAGTCGGCAACTGCGGGGCTGAATCGAAATGACGCAGCGCCTGGTAGCGGCGCGCAGCGTTGGCGTGGTGGTCGGAATGGCGCTGGAGGTGGAACAGCACCCAGTTCGATACCAGTGAATTGCTGTTCCACGAATGGCAAGGCTGGCAGCGCTCGTAGCTCCCGTCCGGCTGGAGACGACGCAGCAGCCCGTAGTGCTCGATGTAATTGGCCGAGGTGAGCTGGAAATTGGCCCAGCCCGCGGAGAGCAGCAGAAACGGCAGGACGGACGGCCCCAGCCACAGGCCCAGCGCGAGCCACAACGCCAGCGTGGCCAGGCCAGTCTGGACGATGTCGTTGTGCAGGCTCAGGGTGGCGCGACCTTCGCGCTGCATGCGCTGCTGCTCCAGGCGCCAAGCCCGGCGCCAAGCCCCGGGCCATTCTCGAAGCGCGAAACGCCAGATCGACTCACCCATGCGCGACGAAGCGGGATCATCCGGCGTGGAGACATCACGATGGTGGCCACGGTTATGCTCGACATAAAAATGGCCATAGGCGGTGGGCGCCAGCACCCCTTTGGCCAACCACCGTTCGAAAGCCCCTTTTTTGTGGCCCAGTTCATGGCCGGCATTGATGCAAAAGCCACCCACCACGCCCGTGCTCAACGCCACGGCCAGGTAGCCATGCATAGGCAAATCGGCGGACGTGGCGAACCATGCGCCAAATACGAACCAGGCCCACAGCATCGGAACCAATGCCCAAGTGACATGGCGGTAGAAATGGTCCGCTTCCAGTGCAGCCACCGATGTTTCAGGTGGATTGCTGCGGTCCTCGCCCAACAGGCCATCAAGCAGCGGCAGCAGCACATAGACCAGCACCAGCGGTGCCCACAGCAGGCGCGGATCACCCAGACTCCATGCCAGCAACGGACCGGCACCGACCAGGCATGGCACCAGCAGGGAGAGAAGCCAGACATGGCGCTTGCGATCTCGGTACTTGTTGGTGGCGGCAAGTGATGGAGTCAGCATCGTTGTTCCGGGAAGGAGGCCCCATCTTAAAAGCAGGGTTAAGCGCATCAGGCCTGCCCGCATGGGCGGGTATGCACCAAGGATGAGGTACCCGGCAACCTGCAGCCAGCGTGACTGCTGGCAGCGATTCGTCATTTCGTGCCAGCATTGCACATGAGAAAACAAACTCTGGAAAATGGACGACCCGTGGCCGATGCCGAGCCCGGCGTCCATCCTATGTACCTGCGTCTGCTGGCCGTGATGCTTGAACGGCGTAGCGTCGATGTGGAAGCGGTCCTGGCCGATGCCGGAATGTGTCGGGCCGACCTCGAAGACGGGGAAATGCCGGTAACGACAAGCACTCTGCAGCGCCTGGTGGACTCGTCCCTGCGACGCAGTGGCAGTCCATGGCTGGGACTAGAACTTGGCGCCTGCGCACAGGCGTTCAACCACGGCCCCGTCGGTTACGCCGCCATCGCCAGCGGCAGCCTGCGCCAGGCACTGGATGTGGCAACCCGCTACATGGTCCTTCGCGCGCCCGTGCTGGCTTTGTCGATGCGCAGGGGCGCAAGCCACACCCGGCTGGAGGTGCGCGAAACGGGCGAACTGGGCACCTCGCGGCGATTCGTGCTGGAGGCCGCGATAGTCATGCTTGATCGCCTCCTGCAGGCAATCTCCGGCAGAAGCATGGGCGCGGTGACCCATGAACTGCCCTGGCCAGAACCGGCGTGGTCACGGAACTACGGCGCCTACCTTGCGGGAAAACTTAAGTTTGGCGCGCCACGGCTTGCCATCGTGTTTCCCAATAGCTTGCTGGACTCGAGTTGCCTGAGCGCCGATCCGCGGGCGTTCGAACTGGCCCGACAGGATTGCGAAACCCGTCTTCGGAAAGGCGCCGCAGAGCGCGATCTGGCAAGCCTGATTCGCCGCCAACTCTGGCCCTGCGAGGGCAATTATCCCAGCGCGGAAGTAACGGCGGAGCGATTGGGAATATCACTGCGCAGCCTCTACCGGAGCCTGTCGGCCGCCGGCTGCAGCTACCGTGGTTTACTGGATGAAGCGCGTTGCGAGCGCGCGTGCCGCTTGTTGCGGGAGACCGACGCGTCTGTCGAGGGAATAGCGGAGCGGTTGGGTTATGCCGACGCTTCCAACTTCAGCCGCTGCTTTCGCCGTTGGTGCGGACAGACGCCAAGCACCTACCGGAACGCCAGGCAATCCCAAGCCGATCCAGCTAGGCGCCGCGCGCCAAATTGAAGCGCGTCCCTTGCGCTTCAATCCTCGTCCGGCCAGCGGATCGCAGTCTTTCCAGTTGACGTTTTGGGCAAAACCACGGCGGCCACGGCGCTCCAGACCTTCAGCACATCCTTCGTGGCCGCCACATCATGCACGCGCAGGATCATCGCGCCGTTCTGCGCGGCGATCAGCGCTGCCGCCACCGAGCCATGGACACGCTCGTCGAGTCCGCGCCCGGTGATTTCGCCTATCGTGCGCTTGCGCGACAGGCCCGCCAGCACCGGCACGCCAAGTTCGGTGAAACGACGCAGTTGCGCCAGCAGGGCGAGGTTGTGCGTGGTGCTCTTGCCGAACCCGAAACCCGGATCGATCACCAGTTTTTTCTTGGCGATGCCGGCCATCTCGCAGGAAAAAATCCGCTGCGTGAAAAATCCGTGCACCTCGGCCACCACGTCCTCGTAGTGCGGCGATTCCTGCATCGAGCGCGGCTCACCTTGCATGTGCATCAGCAGCACCGCTACGCCGAGCTCGGCGGCGGCCTCCAGCGCGCCCTCGCGGCGCAGCGCATACACGTCGTTGATCAAGCCGGCACCGGCGGCAACCGCGGCGCGCATGACTTCCGGCTTGGATGTATCGATGGAAATCGGCAGCGCCGTTTCCCGTGCCAAGCGTTCGATCACCGGGATGACGCGGCGCAGTTCTTCCTCGATGCAAACTTCATCCGCGCCCGGCCGGGTGGATTCACCGCCGACGTCGAGGATGTCCGCGCCCTCCTCCGCCAGCCGCAGGCCATGCGCGATGGCGGCTTCCACACTGTCGTGTTGGCCACCGTCGGAAAACGAATCCGGTGTGGCGTTGACGATGCCCATGATGCGCGGGCGATCGAGCAGCAGCTTGCGGCCGGCGCAGTCGAGGAAGGGCGTGGTGTCGAACATATGTCAGTTCCGTGGTGGGCGTGATGCCTGCATGGCAATACCCCAGGCGATTCCGACTGCCAGCCAAACGGCAAGATCGCCGCATGCTACCCCGAGTGCGCTGCCGACGCCCACACCAATCGGCAACCATGCCGGCTTCCGGCAGATGTCATTGGGTTCCATTGCCTGCTCCCATGTCGCGACTGGATAGTGGCCGGTTCAAATGCAAAGGACGGCCGAAGCCGTCCTTTGAGACTCAAGATTGCATCGCTACTCAAGTCTGCGGCATCGGCCCACCGATGTGGCCAGCGGCCGACCCCGGATCATCCTTGCTGACGCGACCGGCCTTGACCCAGTCCGCCGGCGGGCCCGGGCGGCGCCCTTCCATGATCGCGTCGATCTGGGTGGCATCAATGGTCTCGTAGGTCAACAAGGCCTCGGCCATGGCATGCAGTTTGTCGAGGTTGCCGCGCAGGATCTCGGTCGTGCGCGAATAGGCGCGATCTAGGATGGCGCGCACCACTTCGTCGATCTTGCGCGCGGTGTCGTCGGAGACATTCTTGGTCTGTGTAACCGAACGACCCAGGAACACCTCGTCCTCTTGGTCGCTGTAGGCGATCGGTCCCATCTCGTCGGACAAGCCCCACTTGGTGACCATGTTGCGGGCCATCTTGGTCGCCCGTTCGATATCGTTTGAGGCGCCGGTGGTGACCTTGTCGGCGCCGAAGATCAGCTCTTCGGCGACGCGGCCGCCATAGAGCGAGCACAGCCGGCTCTCGATATTTTCCTTGTTGTAGCTGTAGCGGTCACCCTCGGGCAAGTACATGGTTACGCCCAGCGCACGGCCGCGCGGGATGATGGTGACCTTGTAGACCGGGTCATGGTCGGGAACCATCCGGCCGACGATGGCGTGGCCGGCCTCGTGGTAGGCGGTGTTGCGCTTTTCGTCCTCGCTCATGGCCATCGAGCGGCGCTCGGTGCCCATCATGATCTTGTCGCGCGCCTTGTCGAAGTGCTCCATGCGCACGTCTTTGGCGTTCTCGCGCGCGGCGAACAAGGCTGCCTCATTGACCAGATTGGCGAGGTCGGCGCCGCTGAAACCGGGTGTGCCGCGGGCGATGGTCATCGGCTCGACGTCGGCCGACAGCGGCACCTTGCGCATATGCACTTTCAGGATCTGCTCGCGGCCGCGCACGTCCGGCAAGCTGACCGTCACTTGGCGATCAAAGCGGCCCGGGCGCAGCAGCGCCGGATCCAGCACGTCGGGGCGGTTGGTGGCAGCGATCACGATCACGCCCTCGCCACCCTCGAAACCGTCCATTTCGACCAGCAGCTGATTGAGCGTCTGCTCGCGTTCGTCGTGGCCACCGCCGAGGCCGGCGCCGCGATGGCGGCCGACGGCGTCGATTTCATCGATGAAAATGATGCAGGGCGCCTGCTTCTTGGCGGTATCGAACATGTCGCGCACGCGGCTGGCGCCGACGCCAACAAACATCTCGACGAAATCGGAGCCGGAAATGGAGAAAAACGGCACCTTGGCCTCGCCGGCGATGGCGCGCGCCAGCAGGGTCTTGCCGGTACCGGGCGAGCCGACCATGAGCACGCCGCGCGGGATGCGGCCGCCGAGCTTCTGGAACCTGCCGGGATCGCGCAGGAATTCGACCAGTTCGCCCACTTCTTCCTTGGCCTCGTCGCAGCCGGCGACGTCGGCGAAGGTGACCTTGACCTCGTTCTCGCCCTGCAGCTTGGCGCGCGAGCGGCCAAAGCTCATGGCACCCTTGCCGCCGCCCTGCTGCATCTGCCGGTAGATGAAATAGATGAAGCCGAACATCAGCACATAGGGCAGGAAAGTCAGCACGATGGCCCAAACCGAGGGCGTGGTGTTGGGTTTATTCTGGATGATCTCGACCTTGTGCTTGACCAGCACGTTCACCAGGTCGCGGTCGTAAGGGCCGTAGGCCAGGCCCTTGCTGCCGTCCTTGCGTGTGTAGCTGAGCGCCTGCACGCCGGTGCTGCTGCGCTCGCCGTCGAATTCGACCTTGCTGACGGCGTCGGCGTCAATCTCGTCGAGGAACTTCGAATAGGTCACTTCCTGCGGCGTGTTGGCCAGATTCGGGGCAAAGCTCTGCATGGCTGTCATCAGCACCAAGCCGATCACCACTACCATCAGGACATTCTTGACCATCTCGTTCATCGCTTTTCTCTCTTCAGCGCTTGCTGATGGCAAGCGCGTGCGTGTTCTATTTGGCAGCGCTATGCGGTGGCAAGCGCCTTCGTCTTCAATTTGTCAGCGCTTGCCAGTGGCAAGCGC
>Ga0163144_10008401_pt1 | contig 22358 bp, 19 predicted proteins | sample OliLak19BULKMAT1_FD_123175 | JGI IMG/M metagenome (GOLD analysis project Ga0163144, IMG submission 123175) | Freshwater microbial mat bacterial communities from Lake Vanda, McMurdo Dry Valleys, Antarctica - Oligotrophic Lake LV.19.BULKMAT1 | ecosystem: Environmental > Aquatic > Freshwater >... | reverse complement strand
GAAGCCGCCGTCGCCGATCACGGACGCGACGCGGTATTTGCCCTCGATGGTGATCCCGATGAGGTCGAACGGGTCTCGGACGTTATCGGGCGTCGGCATGCTTTCCCTCGCGGCACAGCGCGCCGGCATCCTAGTCCAAAGGTGCCGGCGGTCGCGTGCCTACTTCTTGGCGCCGAGAAACGCCGCCATCGGCTCGTAGTCGCGATCTTCGACGGCGCCCTGCACCGTGCAGGCGAGCTGTCCGGCCGGCGAGATCAGCGCCTGGACGGGCAGCTCCGGCGAGTCTTTGAGGTTGAGCGAGGAGAGGAAGGTGGTGCGCGTGCCGCCCTCGGGCAGCCAGTACGAGGCGCGCACGCCGGCCGCCGGCTGGCCGTCGAGGAAACGCTCGAGCTGGCGCTCGTCGTCGTCGAGCGAGACGAACGCGAGATCGATCAGGACCCCGGCTTTTCGAAGCTTTTCTTGCCAGGCGAGGAGGCGCGGCATCTCTTCTTTGCAGGGGCCGCACCAGGCCGCCCAGAAGTTGAGCCACAGCCATTTGCCGGCGCCGAACGCGATGGTCGTCGGCAGCTCGCCCGCGCCGGCAGCGGCCTTTGTCTTGAGCGAGCCCCTGGGGCCGGGGCGCTCTTTCTGGCCGCCGCAGACGTCGCGCGGGGGGCTCTTCGCGGGGGTCGCGGTGGTGGCGCTCGGGGAGTTGGCCACCGTGGTGTTGGGCTTGCCGGAGGCGGCGATCACGGCGTTGTTGCGCGACGTGGAGACGGCCTGCGGGACGGGCGCGTTCCCCTCGGAGCAGCCGGCGAGGCAGAGGACGACGCTGACGGGCAGCGCGAGCGCCGCGCCCAGGCCTGTCGAAGGTTCGGAGGGGTGTCGTGAGGTCATCATCAGAGCTGGCAATCCACCCACGAAATGAAGGCGCTGCGGTTGATGGCTTCGGGCGTGCACTTGCCCGGACGCGAGAGGTTCCACTCGCAATATTCCTTGCCGAGCTGGGCGTACTCGCTGCCGAGCCAGAGCAACCCTGCCTCTTTGTCGATGTCCGGATTGCTGGCCTTGAACTTGTCCGAGATCAGGAACAGGACACTGTTCGCGCGCTTGTGCGAGAGGGCCCGGTTGAAGTCCGCGCCGCCCGTCTTGGAGGCCCGCGCGACGACGAAGAAGTAGCGCGCGCCGCGGCGCTCGAGCCACTTCTCCTCGATGATCTGCCTGGCCTGATCGTCGAGCTTCTCGGCCCCGTCGTCGAACAGGATGACGGCGCCGCGGCTCTTCAGCGGGTGGAACAGCGCGTTGAAGTCCTCGTCGTTGATCGACGCGAGGGTCTTCACGTCGGCGGGCTGGCAGCCCCGCCGGGACTCGCCGCCGACCAGGCCACACGCGTGGATCACGCGCGTCAGGACCTCTTTGAAGGCCGGGGTGCAGTACGAGGCCTCGGCGTCGTTGGCGACGGCGACCTTGGGCTTCTCGGCCGTGGCGCCGGTGCGCAGGCGATCTGCCGCCGAGCGGACCTGGCCGTGGACCGTGATGGCGGAGGCCGCGAGGATGGCGCAGCCCACGGCACTTCCGACCAGACCTGCTGCTTTCATCGGGACCTCTTGAGATCGGGGGCGAGCTTGGACAGCGTGTACGAGAGGCCGATGTCGCTGTCTTCGTCGCAGAGCCGAACGCCGTCCAGGAAGAGCTGGGGCGTGGAGACGGGGAGCTGGTTCGAGACGACGTAGCGCAGCGTGCGCTCGAGCCGCAGCTTGGTCTCCTTCGAGTCGATGCAGGCGTCGAGCCCCGGCCACTTCTCGCGGATCATGCCGCGCACCTCGGCGACGCCGCGGTCCTTGTCCTTGGCCGCGGCGAGCAGCGCTTCCTGGCGGTCGTAGGCCCACTCGAGCACGTCGAGCGCCTTGCGATCACCGCAGAGCACGGCCTTCGACACGACACAGGCGCCGGGATGCAGAGCGCGGTCGAGCATCCAGTTGCACTCGTTGTCGAGGGGGAACAGGACGAGCGTGGTGTCGAGCTTGTCGAAGATGTTCTCGGCGACCAGGCGCTGGTGGAAGGCCTTGCACGTGGGGCAGAGCGGATCGACGAGGAGCGTCGCCTGCTGGCGCGCCCCGGCGGGGGTGATGCGCAACAGGGCGTTGTTCGGCTCGGTGAGCTTCTCGAGCTTGCCGCAGCCGGTGACGTAGGTCGCGTAGGTCGGCATGGCCGAGATGTAGAGCGCCGAGGGCACCACCGAAAAAATGGCGAGCGCGAGCAGCCACACGGGGATGAGCAGAAAGCCGCCCGTGCGCGGCGGCTCGAACGCCGGCTCGGGATCTTTGGGGGTCTCGACGGCGGGCACTTCGCCCTCGGGCAAGGTGGGCGCGACGGCGGTACCGCCTGCTTCGAGCGCCGCTGCTGCGGGGGTCACGGCGATGGTCCTGGCGGGCGCGGGCGGCGCGGCGGGCGCGCGGAACACGGCGAGCGCGGCGCGGGCGCGGCGGAGGTCGTGGATCAGCGCCGCGATGCCGGCGATCGCGAGGAGCGCCGACGCGACGTACATGCCGACACACGTCTTGCAGAACGAGCCGAGCTTGGTGACGCTGATCACGAACATCAGCGCGGACACGGCCAGCGGCGTGAGGCCCGCGAGGAACAGGAACTGGTGGGCGCGGCGCGGGGCCTTGTCGCCGGCGAGCAGCAGGTAGAGCGAGAACGCGGCGAAGAATCCAAAGGCCCCGACGGCGAACAGCGCGATGGGGATGCCGCCCCAGTATTGATCCTTGAAGAGGGCGGAATAAGGGCTGTACATCGCCGCGCGACACGCGCCCTCCTGGCTGGCGTCGGCGCCCAGGCCGGGGACGAAGGAGCAGTGGATGTCGTGGACCTGGCGGTCGAGGTGCTGCGTGTAATCGAGCGCCGACGACAGGGCGAAGCTGAACCCCAGGATCGATGCGAGGAGCGCGAGAGCGCTCGGCGCGATGGCTCCGAATCGAAGAGGGGTCTTGGTTTGGACGCTCATGAGATGACGCTCGGTCGTGGCTTACGAGAGCTCGAGGCCACCGTCAAACGCCAGCCCTTCGAGGATCGTTCCGCGTTGCACGTCGAGGGACGCCACGCTATGGCCGGCCGCTCCCATGTTGCCGACCGTTCCTCTTCGCTTCGCCGATGACGCCGCGTTTCTCGCGGATTTGCCCTACGATCCGTCGGTTCTGTTCTTCGACGAGCTGACCGCGATCGAGCTCGGCGGCGACCGGCTGCGCTGCCGCATGCCGACCTTGCAGCCCATGCCGATCACCTCGGCGCAGCGGACGCACCCGGTACGGCATCCGCAGCACGTGGCGGGCGCCGTGATGATCCACGCGACGGGGATGTTCGGCTTCGTGCACGCGTATTACGTGCTCGGGCTGCGCCACCACGAGGGTTGGATCGGCTACGGCACGCACATTCATCGCGTGGTGTTCCGCAAGCTGGTGACGCCGGGCCCCGCGCCGATCGAGGCGACGTGCCTGATCAGCAAGAAGCGCGTGGGCAAGACGCGCTGTTTTTTGCGCTATTCGTTCGAGTTTTTGCACGAGGGTCAGGTCTGTTACGAGGGCGAGCAGAGCGCGATGTGGATCAAGGTCGACGAGGCCACGCCGCTGCTCGACGCGCTGGGCGGCGGCGGCGCCGCTTGACCCTCGCCGCCCCCAACGGTACCCGCGCCGACATGTCGGAAGTCGATGTCCGTCAGATCGTCCCGTCCACGCGCGACCTCTTGCAGGTGGTCTCCACGCGGCGCAGAAACCTGGCGCTCGTGGGCGAAATTGGCCCTGAAGGGGCCGCCGCCGAGGCCGCTCGTCTCGACGAGGCCAACGTCTCCGCGTTCGCCTTCGCCGCGGCCGGCGACGCCATGACCGAAGGGGCGCGCTCGACGAAGACCGTCCCGTCGCTGTGCCTGACGGCGGTGGCGACCCGCGAGGATTGCCAGCGGGCGCGGTTCTTCGGCGCGGACGGCGTGTGCATCGACGTGGCGCTGCCGCCTGCCGAGTGGGATGCGCTCGCCAAGATCGCGCGCGGGATGCGCATGTTGCCGCTCGCGCTGGTGCGCAGCGACGCCGACGTCGACCTGGCGATGAAGGCGGGCGCGCGGGCCCTGCTGCTGCGCGCGGACACCGCCGCGGCCGTGATCGCGCTCGCTCGCCGGGCGCCGCGGAGCGTGACGCTCGTCGCCGACGTGGCGCAGCAGGACGAGGGGGCGCGCGTCGCGTCGTCCGCGGACGCCGCGGCGCTGCGCTCGCTGGCGGGCGCGGTCGACAGCGCGGTGGTGCCCCCCGCGGTCCACGCGGCGGCGGACTTCGCCGAGCTGGTCGCCGACGTCGACCCGTGAGGCCGCGCGCGCCGGCCTGCGGGAGACGCCTGCGGAAATGCAGGAGCTACCTGCGGGATGGCGGGAGCCACCTGCGTGAATGCCGGCTTACCGGCGGGGGCCAACTGCGCAATTGCCTGTTGGCATGCAGGACCCGCCCGCGGCAATGATCGCGTGCCCGCGCGCTTCTTTTGACGGGCGGCGCCGCCGCTGCCAGCTTCGGGCGACCCCATGAACGCAGAATCCGGGCCGCTGTTTCGCGGCAAGACGACGATTGCCCACGTGATGCCGGAGCTCGGCACGATCGAGGCGAGCGGGAGCGACGTCCGCAGCTGGCTGAACGGCATCGCGACGTGCGATCTCTTGCCGCGAAAAATAGGCGATGGAGCGTTCGGGCTCGCCGTCGGCAAGACCGGGAAGATCCTGGCGGAGCTGTACATCGCGCTGCTCGCCGAGGACCGCTTTCTCATCGGCGCGCGCCGGGTCGTCGTGCCCGCGCTCATGGAGCATTTCGACAAGTACGTGGTGATGGAGGACGTGGCGCTCGCCGACGTCTCGGACCAGCACGTGTGGCTGTTTCTCCACGGCGCACCGGCGAAGACCTACGCGGGCGCGGTGGCCGAGGCGGGCGGCCAGCTCCTCCCGCTCGACTTCACCGGAACCGCGACGTGCGCGGTGGTCGCGCCGGCCTCGGCGGCGACGGCGGTGCGCGAGGCCATCACGGCGCACGGCAAGGAGACGCTCCTGTGGGCGACGGACGAGGACTGGAACGCCTTCCGCGTCGAGCGTGGGATCGCCTGGTACGGCCACGATTTCGACGAGCAAAGCTATGCCCAGGAGGCCGCGCTCGAGCGCCTCGCCGTGTCGTTCCAGAAGGGCTGTTACCTCGGGCAAGAGGCCGTGTTCATGCTGCAGGTGCGCGGGCACGTGAAGAAGCGCCTGGTGCAGCTCGCGATCGATCCGGGCGCCGCGGTGGAGAAGGGAACGGCCATCTCCCTGCCGGATGGATCGAGCATTGGATCCATCACCTCGGTTGCCCCCGGGCCCGAGGGGAAGACGCTCGCCCTGGGCCACGTGAAGTACAAATACGCCAGGCCCGGCGAGGCGTTTCGGGTCGCTGGAGCTCCCGCCATTTCCACGAGCGTCATCCCGGCACCGAAGGAGTGACGGCTGCGCGCGGCGTTTGAAGCGGGGCCACGAAGGGTGGAGTGGCCATTCACGCGATGCACCGTGGGGCCGAAGCGCCGATCGTTCCGCGATACCAATTCTCGCTTTCGGAGCCCCTGCCGCGCGCGCAGCACGCTCGCATCGCGGGCTGTTCGCGCGTGCCTCGTGCTCGCTGCATCCGCGCTTCCGGAGCCGTTCGCGCCCCACCGTGCTGCTGCCGGTGCGGTCTCGTCGGCGTATCATCGAGCCGATGTCCGTCCGACCTCGTGTGAAGCGCGCGCGCAACGCCGGCGCCAAGACGGCCCTCACCCGCGGCGTGGCGGTCTCGTTCGCGCTTGGCAAGCTCGCCTGCTCGGCGCCCGCGCCGCCCCCGCCCAAGCCGCAGCCCCCGACCACGACCACCGTTGCGCCGACCGCCACGGCGACCTTGCCCGAGCCGGTCCCCGTCGTCGAGGCCGCGCCTCCGCCGCAGGACCCCTCGCCGCTGCTCGCGGGGTATTCCGTCACGACCGGGAGCTATGCGCGGCGGGTGCTGTACACGTGGACGTCGGCGGAGCAGATCGACGAGCTGCTCCGGGCTCGCGTGCTCCTCTCGCGCACGGAGTCGCCGAAGTACGGCAAGTCCTTCTACGACCGGGTCATGGAGGAGCGCTGGCTTTCGGGCGACAAGCTCGCGGGACTGCTGCGCGCGCCGGCCTTCTTGAAGGCGCGCTTCGCCTGGCCCGCGCCGTGGGCGACGCTTCTGGGCTGGCCGGGCGAGGTGTACGGCGGCCAGCTCATCGAGGCGACGCTCAAGCCGAACGCCTGGATCGCGATGTATCGGACGTCCACCAAGACGTGGGAGGTGAGGGATCTCCAGGACAAGGTGGTCGACGCGGGCGAGGTCTTGCGCCGGCCCGATCGCCTGGCGGCGGTTCACTTCGTCCACGACGCGGTGGGGCCGCCGGCGGCTGTGGCCAGCACGCGTCCGAGCGCGGCCGACGGGCGCGAGGCGTACCGCGAGTACGTGCTGTGCAACGAGTCCATGATCGAGTCGTGGTCGGTCGGAACCGATCGCATCGGGGCGGAGATCGCGGCGAACGCCGACACCGTGCTCGCCGTGGCGAAGTACCTCGAGGCGCGACCGTCACCGGCGCAACGCGCCGATCGCTGGAACGCGCACGTGGCGTTGCTCGTGTGGCCGGGCCTCGTGCCCGCGAGCGCGCCGAAGGAGCTGTACGAGCTGGCGCTGGCGTTTCCGAACACCAACTACGTGCCCGAGCCGGACGCCCTGCGGAAGCTCGCCGACGGATTGCGCGCGTTGCGCCAGCACGGGGCGGCGACCGTGCACAAGCCGACCATGCTCTTCACGGGCGCGAAGGCTCCCGCGATTCCGCCGCCGCCGCCGCCGAAGCCCGGGCGGATCATGAAGCGGTACGGCACCTATTGATCGAGGCGCTTCACGGGCGTGACGGGCTCCGCCGGGGGAGATCGGGCCGTTCATGAAACGGTACGCCGCCTCTTGATGGTTGTTACAGTCGGCGGCCGTTGAGACGCATTCCGAAGAGTGACGCGCTGACTCTTCTCGCCGCCGATGCGGCCGAGATCGAGGCGCGCTGGGCCGGCTGTGCGATGTGCGCTGCGATCACGGGGTTTCCCTGCGGGCGCGCGGTGCTCGCCTCGAACGCTGCGGCGGTCGCCATGCTCGATCGGTTCGCGGCGCGGCCGGCCCACGTCGTCGTGGTGCTGCGCCGGCACGTGGAGCTGCTCACCGATCTGCCGTGGGACGAGTACGCGGCGGTGCAGAGGCTCGCGTGGGAGGCGGCGTGCGCGCTGCGCGAGGTGCTCTCGCCGAAGCGGACGTACGTCGCGGCGCTGGGCGCGGCGCAGCGGATCGCGACCTCGTTCCCGCACCACCACGTGCACGTGGTGCCGCTCGCGGACGGCGGCGAGAGCGACCGCCCGTCCGACGTGCTGACGTGGAGCCACGGGGTCTACGTGTACGAAGAGGGCGAGGCCGAGCGGCTGGCGGAGCGCCTGCGAGCGGCCTGGCCGGGGGCCGGAGGCTCGCTCATTTCGCCGTGAAAAGAAGGGGCGCGCGCTCGATCTGGGACGCGAGCATGTCGCCCACGAGGTCGAGATCGAACGGCCACGCATACCGGATCTCGACCTGCGGGTAGTGCGGGCGGAGGCGCGCCAAGGCTTCGGGGATCTCCACCTCGGAGTGCACTCCGCCGGGGGTGATCATGCTCGGGACCACGGTCACGGCGCGGGCGCCCTCGGCGACGGCGCGCGCGATCGCCTCGTCCACCGTCGGCGCGCAGAGCTCGTTGTAGGCGACGTACAGCCCGGCGCTCCCCAGCTTTGCCGCGAGCGCAGCGGCGAGACGCTCGAAGCCGGCCTGGTACGGATCGTTCGCGGGCGAGCGCGGCCAGCTCCGGATGGTGGTGTCGAGCGCGCGCTCTTCGTCGGACGGCTCGGCCCCGGTGGTCATGCGGCGGCCTTCGAGCGACTTCAGCCGGGTGAGCTGCTCGCGCGGAAAATCGGAGGGCACTCCACCATGACCGACAAGCACGACCGCACGCTCTGCCATGATTCAGCCGCGGGCGTCGGCGAGCTTCTGGATGTCTTCGAGCAGCTCGAGCGGGCGGAACGGCTTGGTGTAAAAGGCGCTCGCGCCGGCCTTCAGGGCCCGGGGGCGCGCCGATTCTTCGTCCATGGCGCTGATGACGAAGATGGGGATGGCGCGGGTGTGATCGTCGCCGCGGAAGCGCTCGCACACCTCGAATCCGTCGAACGCACCGGGCAACATCAGGTCGAGGAGCAGGATGTCGAACGAGTCTTTGTGGGCCAGCTCGACGGCCTCCGCGCCGGTGCGAACCTCCACCACTTCATGACCGGCCGCGGTCACGAGCGTCCCGATCATGTGACGAATGGCGTCTTGATCTTCGCAAACGAGGATTCGCATCCGCTTCGACCGCCGTGGTTTCGAGAGTGCGCGAGAGTCCGCGACCCCGTCCCGTTCTCATATCATGCCCTCGCGCGGTGCGGGATCCCACCACGCAACGCGCCGCAAGATGTGGTCGCTCCGGTGTGGGAGCGCCTTCGCGAGCCTGCTTTGGAGGCTCGTCGAGGATGCGTGTGCGCGAGTCGGATCAGCGTTGCCGGAGGGCCTGGCTGACCCACTCCGCCGAGGTGTGCGGGCTGCTCGGCGCGAGTCGGATCAGCGTTGCCGGAGGGCCTGGCTGACCCACTCCGCCGAGGTGTGCGGGCTGCTCGACGCGAGCGCGAAGCCGAGCGTGTGGCCCGGCGCCATGCGGCGAAGCCGCTCGAGCCGCTCGGTCGCAGCGGCCACCCCGGCGCCGGGCAGCAAGATTCCGAACGAGCTCTCGTCGAGCTGACCTGTGGTCTCGTCCTCGTCGATGCAGTTGAGCAGGACGGAAGCATTGCTGGAGCCGGCGATGCGGGCGGTCACCAGCGCGGAAGCGCCGTGGGCCGAGGGCCGCGCGTGCTCGGCGGCGATGAGGTCGCGAAAGAACGAGGGGGAGTACACGTCGCCACGTGGGGATGTGGCGCGAAGGACCGCATGGTGAAGCTCGGGGGTGCGCTCGCGCTCGATCTCGGCGACGGCGCGGCGGGCGAATGCTTCGAGCAGGGGGATGGTCTCGGGGCAGACGGCGCGGGCTGCGAAATCGAGCGCGCACAGCGTTCCGATGACGATGCCGCGAGCGGTGCGGAGGGGCACGCCCGCGTAGGCGCCGATCCCGAAGCGCGTGGCGCCCTTGCCGTTGCGGAAAAACGGCTCTGCAAACGCGTTCTCGATGATGAACGGCGCCCCGGCCGAGACGCAATGGGTGCAATAGCTCAGCTCGCGGCGCAGCTCGCGAAAGACGTGGAGGTTGTCGGGAAGGCCGCGTTGCGCGCGGTAACCCACGCGCTCGCCGCGCACGATGCTCACGAAGAAGATCTTGAAATCGAGGAAGCGGGCGAGCTGCGACAACATGCGCTGCGTGCCCTCGGCCGGGCGCTGCTCGTGGGCGCGGAGCCTGTCGATCTCGGCGGTGCGTTCGTGCTCGGCGGGGTGCGCGATGTGCTTGTGGGCGACGGCGGCGCTCGGATCGGCCGCGCGTTCTTTGGAGGCGGGCAGGCCTTTGGGGGCTGTGTTTCTGCGTGCTGCCAGGTGGTGGCGGGCTCGCTCCAGCACGGCTTCGCGGGTGCGATCACGCGGCGTGGCGGGAGCCAATGCCCTCGTCAATTCCACCGCCATTTCGCGAGCGTTCACCAGGGCTCGGGCACAGACGGAGCAACCCTCCGAGGCGCGCGTCTCGAGCACGATGGCGTCGGACGAGTCGTCCGCCTCTGGGGCGTGGGCGAGGGCCAGGGCGTGGGCGAGGGCGTTGGCGCGGAACGGAGCGCCGAGCACAGCGCGCGAGGCCTGTTCGAGGAGGGCGGTGGCGTCGTGGTGGTGCATGGCCGGGAATTGTCCATGTACGCCGCGGCAGGCGTTTCGGTTCGGATCGTGGCGACAAATAACACGAGGAAAGTTTCGCGTGGCCGGGTACGCCGTCCTGAGCGCGATCGAGTCGACGCTGCGAGGAGGGCGGATGTTGCACCGTTGCCACGGCGCGAAAGGCCGTGGGGACCGGCCCGGGCGTGTCCGAGCGCGCCGTCCTGAGCGCGATCGAGTCGACGTCTGCGAGTCGCCAGGGCGCGGAGATCCGTGGGGGGAACGGGCCGAGATGGTCGCGATGGAGGACGGCGGGGGCGGCGCATCGTAGGAAGGGGCGATGCAGCCGCTGCCGATCGACGCCGCCGTTCCGCAGGTGCTCGCCGCGTTTGCGCGGGCCCGCGCCGTGGTGGTCGATGCGGCTCCGGGCGCGGGGAAGACGACGCGGGTGCCGCGCGCGTTGCTCGACGTGGTGCCGGCGGGGCAGAAGATCCTGGTGCTGGAGCCGCGGCGGATCGCGGCCAAGATGGCGGCGATCCGGGTGGCGTCGGAGCTGGGGGAGCAGGCAGGGGAGACGGTCGGGTATGCGATGCGCTTCGAGGAGGCGGTCGGGCCGGGCACGCGTCTGGTGTTCATGACGGAGGGCGTGCTCACGCGGCGGCTGCTTCGCGATCCGGAGCTGCGCGACGTGGGCGCGGTGGTGCTGGACGAGGTCCACGAGCGCCACCTCGAAGGCGATCTGGCGCTCGCGCTGCTCTTGCACCTGCGCGCGACGCGACGCCCGGATCTGCCGCTGGTGGCGATGAGCGCGACGATCGAGGCAGGGCGCTTCGCGGCGCGGCTGGGCGGGGCGCCGGTCGTGCGCAGCGAGGGTCGCATGTTCGACGTGGCGATCGAGTACGCCGATCGCAGCGAGAGCCGGGAGCTGGAGCTGCGCGTGGTTTCGGCCGTGCGGCGCTGCATCGACGAGGGGCTCGACGGCGACGTGCTGGTGTTCTTGCCCGGAGCGGCCGAGATCCGCGCGGCGGCGGGCGCCCTGGCGCCGCTGGCGAAGACGGCCGATCTGCTGGTGATGCCGCTCCATGGCTCGCTGTCGATCGAGGAGCAGACGCGGGCGATCCGCCCGGCCGATCGGCGCAAGGTGGTGCTGTCGACGAACGTCGCGGAGAGCTCGCTCACCATCGACGGCGTGGTCGCGGTCATCGACAGCGGCCTCGCCAACGTCGCCTCGCACTCGCCGTGGTCGGGCCTGCCGACGTTGCGAAAATCGCCCATTTCAAAGGCATCGGCGGCGCAGCGAGCGGGCCGCGCGGGGCGCACCCGGCCGGGGCGCTGCCTGCGTTTGTTCACGCGCGGCGACCACGAGGCGCGCCCCGAGCACGACTCGCCCGAGATCGCGCGGGCCGATCTCTCGTTTGCGCTGCTGCTGCTGACCGCCGCCGGGGTGCGCGATCCGCTGGAGCTGCCATGGCTCGATGCCCCCCCCGCGGCGGCGCTCGCCACCGCCGAGGCCTTGCTGACGTGGCTGGGGGCGATCGAGGACGGCCGGCGTCTGACGGCGGTGGGCCGGCGCATGCTCGATTTTCCGCTTCACCCGAGGCTCGCGCGCGTGGTGGTCGAGGCCGAGGCGCTGGGGGTGGGGCGCGACGGCGCAGCGTTGGCCGCGCTGCTCGGGGAGCGCGATCTGGTGGCGCCGACGTTCGGGCAGGGGGGGCAGGGCCAGGGTCGAGCAGGACACGGTGGACCGCGGACCGCGCACTCGCTCGGGCGCGACGGGACGTCGTCGGACGTGCTGGCGGCGCTCGGGGCGTACCGGGCCGGCGGGCGCGGGTTGGTGCCGGCGCGCGTCGCGGCGGTGGCGCGCGCGGAGAGGCAGATCGGCGGCCAGGTGCGGCGTGGCGGCGCGAGGGCGGCGGAGACCGCAGGGCAGGGGCGGCGCGGGGGCGCGGGGCTGGCCGAGAGCGCGGGGCAGGGGCGGCGCGGGGGCGCGGCGGCGGATCTCTCGGACGAAGAGCGGGAGTCACGACTGCGGCTGGCGCTGCTGATGGGCTATCCCGATCGCGTGGGGCGGCTGCGGCGGCCGACGAACGACACGCGGCGCAGCGAGCGGGAGATCTTGTTTGCGGGCGGCGGCAGCGCGGCGCTGGCGGCGGAGAGCGGGGTCGACGGGGTCGATCTGGTGATCGCGATCGACGCCGAGGAGCGCCACGAGGGTCGCGGTCCGCGGACGCTGGTGCGGGCGGCGAGCGCGATCGAGGCGGACTGGCTGCTCGATCGGTTCACGGACCGCATCGAGGATCGAATGGACGTGCTGTGGAACGAGTCGGCGGAGCGCGCCGAGGTGGTGCGCCGCCTGCTCTACCAGGGGCTGGCGCTCGAGGAATCCGCCGCTCGCCCGACCGGTGACGCGCTGCTGCTCGCCTCGCAGGAGCTGCTCCGCGCCGCGCGAACGAAGGGCTGGCGCGCCTTCGCTCCCGGCGAAGACGTCGCGCGGTTCCTGCTGCGCGTCCGCTTCGCGCGCACGCACTGCCCGGATGCCGGCCTCCCCGAGCTCGCCGACGCGGACGTCGACACCGCGCTCGCCAGCCTGTGCGAGGGTCGCCGCAGCTTCGCCGAGCTGCGCGCCGCGGACTTCACGTCGGCGATCAAGAATCGCCTCTCGCCGCCACAGGCGCGCAAGCTGGCAGAGATCGCCCCCGAGGCCGTCGCGCTGCCCGGCGGGCGCAAGGCGAAGATCACCTACAGCGAGAGCGCGGCGCCGTTCATCGAGTCGCGCCTGCAAGACTTCTTCGGCATGCGGGCCGGCCCGAGCGCCGCTCTCGGCCGGGTGCCCATCGTGTTGCACCTGCTCGCCCCCAACCAGCGCGCCGTCCAGGTCACGACCGACCTCGCCGGCTTCTGGGACCGCCATTACCCCGCCATTGCAAAAGAGCTCCGCCGCAAATACCCGCGTCACGCCTGGCCCGACGACCCCCGCACCGCGACACCCCCCGTGGCCGGCCGCCCGCGGTAATCACGAGCTGCCATGCTCGGGCGGCGTGTGCCCATCATGGTGTGGCCCCCCGGGGTGGGGCAGCGGCGGGGGGCGAATCGTTACGAGGCTGGGGTGTTCGCCGCGATCGCGTCGGCGCGCTCCCACGCCGCCCAGCGGCCTTCGCGCTTTTCAGTGTTCCAGTAGTCGATGAAGCGAAGGAACAGCGACGGGTGCCGGTTCAGTCTCGCGCAATGCTCCACGAGATGAGGCGGTGACTCGTCCCGAACGAAGTCGCGGGCCGCGTCCCGGACCTTCACGAGCTCTTCGGCGACCTCGCGCCGACGGAAGAACCGCGCGTACGTCAGCTCGCCGATGGGGCTCTTCGGGCGGTACGACGGCGTGTCCATGAGCAGCTCGATGTGCTCTGCCGGATCGTCGAAGCTCGGATCCACGAGGCGATCGTCGCGCGCCTCCTCCGAAAACAGGCGCCGCTTGTCGAAGATGCGGTCGTGCGGGACGGTGGCGCTCACGCACTCCTCGACCACCCGCTTTCCTTGGAGGCTCCGCGGCACGAACGCCAGCTTGCGGCCATTGCACGGGCGGCATGCCGGCAGGAGGTTGTCCCAAGCATACGCAAGGAAGGGAAACGCTTCCTTTGGCAGGATGTGATCGACCTCCATTGCCGCGTTGCTGATCCATAGACCGCAATAGGCGCATTCACCGGCCGACATGAGCAGCAGCGTGCGCCGCGGGGCCGAGACCTGCGTCTCGTCCTTGTCGAGCTGATTCCACCCCGATCTCCACGCACCACTCGGGTAGCGGAGATCGGCGTACCGATCCCGCTGAGCCTGGGCGCCCTCTTCGGTGTCGGTCGCGAGGCACCCCGGTGGGGGCAGCCGATCGAGCTTCTTCACGCGAGCATCGCCTTCAATGCGTCGAGCGAAGCGCGCCGTGGATCGGTGGCGGGGATCGACGGGACCAGGCGCTCGTACAGCGCTCTGGCCTCGTCGCCGAGCGTCGGGTCCTTCGTGCGGAGGTGGTCTTTGACCTTGATGCTGAAATCCTGGAGCAGATCGGGAACGCTGCTCTCGTCGTCGGCGGACGGCAGCTCCACGTGGAACGCCTGCTCGTAGACGTCCGCGAGGTACCACGCCCGCGGGTTACCGAGCTTCCGCGCTGTCACGCGTCGAGCTTCGCGAACGAGCTCGTAGGCCTCGCCTTGATCGGTGGTAGCCACCACGAGCGGCGAGTGGGTGCAGAGATAGAACGTCGCACGGGGGAAGAAGCGCTTGAGCAGCGGAACGATCTTCGCCTGCCAGGTGGGGTGCAGGTGCGCCTCGATCTCGTCGATGAGGACGATGCCGTCGACCGAGCCGAGATCCTTCACGTCCTCGAAAGCCGTCCAGCCGGCGAAGCCGCTCAGGATCTCCTGGAACAGCTTCATGATCGCGACGAAGCCGCTGGGCAGCTTTTCGAGCGGTGTATCGCGAAGCCACAGGCGACCGTCGGAGTAGTGGACGGCCGGGAACGAGCCGTCGGCGGCCTTGTGAGAGAGGCCGCGGAACTGCTGGGGGTCCAGCTCTTCCATCAACCGCAGCATCGTCTCGACCTCGAACGATCGGTCGTCGGATCGGGCGAAGGCGGGGTTGACGATGAGGCGCGCGGCCAGCCACTCGGCGAGGCTCTCCGTCTCGACGGGCTGGCGCGTCACGGCCTGGTAGGTGCGGAGGTAGCTCTGGATGAAGCGCGACGACCGGCTGCCGAGGAGCTTGATGCGATCGGAGGTGAGGTTCCCGCTGAAGCCACGGTCGCGGGCGCTGATCGCGACCACGGGACGGTGGACGACGAGAATGCTCTTGGAAGCACCTAGCGCCCATTGGTGGAGGTCGGTGCTTCCCCAGTGGTCCGCCACTGTCTTTATTTTTGTGGTTCCAAAGTGCGCCTCTTGCGGAACAAGGAACGTGAGATCCTTGAGCGCAGCATGGATGTCGAATCGGTTGAAGCAACCGCCGAATTCGCGGGACGCATCCGGCTCGGAGCTGCCGTTCGATGCGGCTCCCGTTTCCGCGTCCTTGACCGAACGGTGGAACATCGTGTGGGCCAGCAGCAGGGTGCGGCCGAGGTTCTCCAGCAGGCTGGTCTTGCCCGCGCCGTTGCGGCCGAAGAAGCAATAGACCTGCTTTTCCGGCTCGACCTCGATGTCGAAATCGAGCCCGGCATCGGTTTTTTCCGCGAAGAAGTGCTGCGACATGACCCCTCGAGGGTACCACGGATGCCACGCGGCACCCGGCGCGCGGCTTACGCGGGCTTGTCTTCGGCAGGGCCTTCCGCGGTGCCCTTCGACTTTTTCTTCCCCCGCTCGACGGTCGGGAAGCAGGCGTCCACCCATTCGCTGCCGAGCCGGCGCTCGCTCGCGATCTGCTGGAGGGCGCCTTCGACGCTGCGCAGAACGTGGTTTGCATCCTCCCGCCACGAGGCGAGCCGGGCGCTCGTTCGCCCGGCGGTCGAAAAGGCCTCTTCGCGCGCGAGAATCGCGGCTTCACCCCGGGCGATGGCGTCGGCGAGCGGCTTGGTGTGGGCTTTCTTGAGCGCGGCCGGGGAATCGTCGTCGCCGAGCGCGTGGGCCAGCGCCCGCATCACCGGGAGCTGACTCCCGAGGGCCAGGCGAACGACGGCGGACAGCGGATCTGGGAAGAGGCGCCTGAACAGCGGGGCCTCGCGGTCCTGCTTCACGTGGCCGAGCACGTCGTGATGGACCGCCGTCACGACCGCGTCGGCGTGGATGTCGCGACGACGGACCAGCGCATGCGCGCGACCGACCGCCCGCCTCTTGGCGCGACGCTCGGTGTCGAGCGCGTCCCACTGAGTGAGGAGCTTCTCGACGGGCTTGGCGAGCCCGCCAACCGGTTTGTCGCCGTCCTCGGCGGCGAGCGAGAGGGCGTCGGCCGAATACGCGACGACGCCGTAACTGTCATCCCAAGACGTTCGATTGGTGAGATCTCGACGAGACATTTGAACCTCCTCCGGCGGACGGTAGCGCGCGAAGCATACCGTCAAACGCGGCGCCGATCGCAAGGGTGCGCGGGGCATGGCGCCGAGATCGTGGGAGGGGCCGAGAGCGCGCGCGGGCCATCCGACAGGCGGTCCGAGAGGGGACGCACTCAGGCGCAGGGCATGTAACTACGCCCGTAGGAGGCGGCGCGTGCCGGTGCGAGGCATGGTGCAGCGAGTGTGGGAGGCGCCCCACACCGCCGCGAGACCTGGCGCGGCGAGTGTCGGGGGCAACCTTCGCGGGTGTATCGGCGCGCCCGCTCCTCCCCGGTACAGCCTACTTGCTGAGCACACCAACCATGATGACCGCAACACCCATGAGGCTGGCGCCGGCGATGAGGCCCGATGAGACGGGGACGACGCCTCGGTCGGCGAGGTCGGGGCGGCGGCGGCGGACGAGCTCGGCGATGGCGGAGCCGAGGAACATGGCAATGGCGTTGTAGCCGGGGATGGCCATGGCAATGCCGAGGCCGGAGGCGGCGGGGATGTAGGGCTTGTAGTGCTTGGGGAGGAAGCGCTCGAGGGTGGCGAGGAGGGAGCCGATGCCGAAGCCGACGAGGGTGGCAATCTTGGCGGTGGGGTGGAGGGCGCCGAAGCCGGCCGTGAGGGCCTTGGAGACGCCGGCCCAGACGAGGACGCTGGGGGCGGGGAACTGCTCGGTTCCGAGGACGCTGGCGTCGGGGACGAGGAGGTTGAAGAAGGGGACGACGACGGCGGCTCCGGCGACGACGCCGAAGAGCTGGGCGTAGAATTGTTGCCTGGGATTGGCACCCAGGAGATAGCCACTCTTGAGGTCCATCAGGAGGTCGGCGGCGTGCAGGCCGACTCCGCCGGTGACGTTGGCGCCCATGATGTTGGCGGGGAGGTTGCCGGGGACCATGGTGCCGTAGAGGAGCTGGGTCACGGGGCCGAGGGCCTTGGTGGGGGTGACGTCGGTCTCGCCGGTGACGCGGGCGGCGACGATGCCCATGACGATGGAGAGGGGAATGGCGACGAGGCCGGCCCACCACGGGATGCCGAAGAGGCGGTACATCAGATAGACCATGATCGGGCCGAGGACGATGAAGCCGACGGGGAACCACCAGCCGGGACACTCGACCTGGGCGAGCGGGTCGTCGGCTGTCGACTTGTCGCCCTTTCGCATCATGCGGGCGAAGCCGGCGAAGCTGCGGGCGACGCTGCGCCATTGAAAGGCGAAGGAGAGCAGGCCCGAGGAGAGCAGGATGGCGGCGCCGGGCCACAGGGTCCACTGGACCATGACCTTGTATTTGACCTCGGGGATGACGCCGCGCGCGACCATGGCGGGGGCGAGGAAACCGTAAGTGACAATGGCGCCGAGGAGGAGGGACCAGCCGGTGCGAATGCCCATGAGGGCGCCGGCGCCGAGCATGATGACGTCTGTCGCGAGGGACAGAGTCCACTTCTCGGCGGCGACGCCCGCCCACTTGAGGGGCATGGCGAGGTGCTCGGGGAGGTTCCAGGGGATCCAGGTGGCCTTGGCCTCGCGGAAGAAGGCGATGACGGCCCCGACGAGGCCGGACCACGCGAGGAGCTTGGCTTTCTCGCCCTTGACCTCCTTGGGTTTGGCCGGGTCCCTGGGGGTGGTCTCGCCGGTGAGGGGGCTGTCTTTCGACAGGCTCACGTTCGTGGACGCGGTGTCTTTCGCTGGCTTCGCGTCGTGCGGACTGCCGTGCTCGCCTTCGTGCTCGCCTTCGTGCTCGCCGAGGCCGTGCATGGATTGAATGGTCTCGGCGGTGGCGATGCCGGTGGGGAAGGGGAGCTTCTCGATGTTGATGAACTGGCGCTTGATGGGGATCGCGGCGAAGACGCCGAGGCCGGCGATCACGGCGAACCAGAGCATCATCGACATGGCGTCGGGGCGCATGCCGGTGAGCAGGAGCAAGGCGGGGACGGCGGCCATGTTGCCGCCGCCGGTCATGTAGCCGGCCGCCGAGGCGACCGAGCCCATGGCGTTGTTCTCGAGCATGGTGAACTCGGTGCGGACGAGGCCGAGCGAGCGGAACAGGCTGAAGATCGCGAACGCGAGGATGCAGGCGGTGACGGTGACGCCGAGGCTCCAGCCGGTCTTGAGCACGACGTAGAGGTTCGACAGGCACATCAGGCCGCCGATCAACATGCCGGCGATCACGGCGCGGGCCGTGAGCTGGCGCGCGCCCTTCTTGTAGACCTTGCGCAACCACTCGCGCTCGGGGTCCTCAGCGGTCTGGGGGTCGGCGGTGCGGTCGGTCGGTGCTGCCATGCGGCGCATCCTACTCACGCATCGGGCGGGAGCGTCAGCGCCGCGTGTCGTGCTGCACGGCGGAGGGCGTCACGTCGCACCTGGAGCGTCAGCGCCGCGTGTCGCCCTGCACGGCGGCGCGCACCACGTCGCTGGCTTTTCGCATCAGGGCGCGGGCGGTGCTCTCGTCGGCGGCGATGGTGAAGCCGACGTCCTTTTCTTTTTTGGCGACGTTGATCGGGGGGATGGTGATGCCGAGGCCGATGGTGGCGAGCAGGCTCATGAACGGGGAGATCGAGTTGATGCTCTGGAGGGCGGCGGCGGAGGTCTCGGCGCTGGCGTCGTCGTCGAAGCTGAGGGTGCCTGCGAAGTTGACGCCGGGGGGCTGGAAGTTGCCGATGATGCGGACGGCGTTGGCGCCGGCGAGGAAGGGCATGGCCTGCATGGCGGAGCCGCCGGGGGACTGGGACGAGAGGTCGCCTGCGATGGCGAACGAGGCGTTGGGGGTGCGGCCGAGGTTGGTCATCCATTCCGGCACGGCGCGGGTGAGCTTGCCGTTGCGGATGCGATCGAGGGCGCGGCGCATGCCGGTCTCGTTGCCGCTGAGCGCGGTGTGCGCGGTGAGCAAGGTGAAGCCGATGTTGCCGGCGGTGTAGAGATCGTTGTCGGCGTAGCGGCTCTTGCTGAGGGGGACGCCGGCGAGGGAGACCTTGCGCGCGTCGACCGAGCGGCGGATGGCGTCGACGTCGAAGCTGCCCTGCACGACCGCGCAGAAGTCGGCGCCCTGCATGGCGTAGGCGCCGGCGAAGACGCGGGTGACGTCGCGGGTGGGGACGAAGTTGGACTCGGGGCCGAGCGGGAGGAGCTGCTGCACCATGACCGAGACGTCGGGCCCGAGGTTCGAGCGGAACATGGTGGTCGCGTCCATGTACGCGAACATCAGGATGCCCGATGGCAAGATGCTCACGGGGTCGGTGTCGAGCCTGGCGCTGTCGACGCGCTGGCCGGCGACGAGGATGAGGCTGTCGCCGCCGCCGCAACCGGAGAGCGGGAGTGGGCTCGCGGCGGCGAAGGAGAGGGCGACGGCTGCGAACGCGGCAGCCGGGCGCCTTCGGGGAGAAATTCGCATGTCGGGATCAGCCGCGGGAGGAGGGCTGCGGTTCGGGAAATTCGAGCGGGAAGGAGCCGAGGATCTTGAGCATCTTGGCCTCGCGCTTGACGCCCTCGATGGCGGCGACGAGCGAGCGGTCGGTCATGTGGCCGCTGACCTCGACGTAGAAGACGTACTCCCAGCCTTCGCCGGGGACGGGGCGCGACTGGATGCGGCGGAGGTTGCAGTTGCGCTCCTTGAAGTGGGCGAGGATGGCGTGGAGCGCGCCGGGGCGATCGTGCACGCTGAAGAGCAGGGCGGTGGAGTCGGCGCCGGAGCGCGGCGCGGGGAGGCGGCTGATGATGCCGTAGCGGATGCGGGCCTCGCCCTCGTCGCCGATGTTCTCGCGGGCGATGCGCAGCTCTTTGCGGGTCGCGAAGCCGCGCGGGACGATGGCCGCGCTGGCCGCGTCCTCGGCGGCGAGATCGCAGGCGATGAAGGGGGATTTGACGTCGTGGACGAAGAGGTCGCCGTGGTGCGCTTCGAGGTAGTTGGCGCAGGCGGCGTGGTCTTGCGGCGAGGCGTAGACCTTGCGGACGTCGGCGGGGTTGCCGCTGGCGTTGACGAGGGTGAGGGCCTGGGCCTGCTCGCGCTCGCCGATGAGCTTGAGATCGGCGCCCGCGATGGCCTGGATGGTGGGGAAGATGGGGCCGTCCTTGAGCGACTCGTAGGGCACGACGGCGAAGTCGGCGCGGGAGCGGGCGACCTCTTCGATGGCGCCGGCGCTGCCGTCGAGGCGCACCAGCTCGGCGCCGATGCCGAAGTGGGCCTGCGCGGCGATCCAGCCGAAGTCACCCTCGGCGCCGACGAACGCGACGCGGGGCGCGACCTCGTGGATGCGGCACGCGGCGTCGATCGCGGTGAAGAGCGGGCGGATGGCGCTGGCAGGGAACGGCGGCGTGACGCTGCTCTCGAGCTCGTCGAAGTGCGCGCCGCCGATGGTGGAGGCGTAGCGGGCGGTCCCGGTGCGCTGTTTTGCCAGCTCGCTTGCCAGCTTGGCGCGGCGCTCGATGGCCCGGAGCAGGTCCTTGTCGATCTCCGCGAGCTTGGATTCGAGCTCTCTCTGCTTCGTGGTCAGATCCATTGCGGAACGAACGTACCACGCCGTCGCGAGGTGGACAGGAGGAGGCTGAATGATGCGGGTTTCGCGTCAGGACGAAGTGGACGGCGTTGGCTTGGCGGGGGTCGCGGCGGCCGGCGTGGTGGTCGTGCTGCCGCTGCTGGAGGAGCTGTCGGACGACGTCCCGGACGAGCTGGAGCCGTCGGACGTGGACGCGGTCTTTTCGCCGCCGGCGTCGGACTTTTTGTCGCCTTCGGGCTTTTTGTTGGAGGAGGACGAGTAGAGGTCCGAGTACCAGCCGCTACCCTTGAGGATGAAGCCGGTGCCGCGTGAGATCTGCCGCCGCGCCGTTTGCTGTTTGCACGCGGGGCACTCCGTCAGCACGGGGTCTTTCATCGAATGTTCGGCTTCCCATTCGCTGCCGCAGGCGGTGCAGGCGTACTCGTAAGTCGGCATGTCGTTACTCCGAAAACTGGCGCACTACTGCGATCGCGTCAGCCACATGTCAAGGCGGCTGCCAGCCGAGGTGGCGACGCGATGCAAGCCCGGAGGGACGCCGCAGTGACATTGTTCGTCCGACCACGCCGTGCCGTTTCGGCGTTTGATTTCCCTGCGATCATGGACAATCAAGGGTCCATCTGAACGGGCTTCCCGGGTTGCCGCGGCGCGTTCGTCCATGTACCCATCGAGGTGCAGCGCGTGAGCCTACGTGCCATGCCGTGACGCTACATTCAGGCCGGCGGGCTGGTCCCGCGGTGCCGCCCCCGTGAGCCATGCGCATCCGAAAACTCGAAATCAGCGGTTTCAAGTCGTTTTGTGACCGCACCGTCGTGCACTTCGACACGGACGTCGTGGGCATCGTCGGGCCGAACGGCTGCGGGAAGTCGAACATCGTCGACTCGATTCGCTGGTGCATGGGCGAGCAGAGCGCGAAGCACCTGCGCGGCCGGGCGATGACCGACGTCATCTTCTCCGGGTCGGAGACGCGCGGGCCGCACGGCATGGCCGAGGTCACGATGACCTTCGACAACGCGGATCCGGAGGCGGCGGCGCTGCTGCCGATCGAGTACCGCGACTACGCCGAGATCGCGGTGACGCGGCGGCTGTATCGCGACGGGACGAGCGAGTACCTGATCAACAAGACGCAGGTTCGCCTGAAGGACGTGACGGATCTGTTCCTCGGGACAGGCGTCGGCACCAAGGCGTACGCGATCATCGAGCAGGGGAAGATCGGGCTCATCGTGTCGGCGCGGCCCGAGGACCGGCGCATGCTCATCGAGGAGGCGGCCGGCATCACCAAGTACAAGGCGCGGAAGAAGCAGGCCGAGCAGAAGATCGAGCAGACGCGGCAGAACCTGCTGCGCGTGGGGGACATCGTCTCGGAGATCCAGCGGAGCCTGGCGTCGTTGAAGCGGCAGGCGGCGAAGGCCGAGCGCTACGTGAGCTACCGGCGCGAGCTGGAAGATCTCACGCTGCACGAGGCGGCGCACAAGCTGTTCGAGATCATCGCGCGGACCAAGGTGGAGGAGGCCGCGGTCAGCGAGCTGACGGAGCGGGTGAAGGCGGATCGGGCGGCGCTCGACGCGCGCGACGCGGAGCTCGCGGTGGTGCGGAACAACGCGCTGGCGGCCGAGGAGCAGACGGAGGGCGCGCAGAAGGACGCGTTCCTGGCCGACAACGAGGTGCGCACGCACGAGACCGAGATCGGTCGGGCGCGCGACAAGCTGCACGGGCTCGATGAGCGGCGGGCGGCGGCGCGAAGCGAGCAGGTCGACCTGGAGCGGACGATCGGGGAGCTGGTCGTCGAGAAAGACGGGCTGGAGGCGCAGCTCGGCTCGGCGGCCGACGAGGAGGCGCGCGAGGGCGAGCTCGCGATGGAGGAGCACGAGCGGCTCGAAGAACTGCGCATGAACGAACGGGTGGCGAACGACGAGGTGGCGCGCATCCGCAAGGAGCAGTCGCTAACGGCGGCCGGGGTG
>Ga0163144_10008400_pt1 | contig 22359 bp, 19 predicted proteins | sample OliLak19BULKMAT1_FD_123175 | JGI IMG/M metagenome (GOLD analysis project Ga0163144, IMG submission 123175) | Freshwater microbial mat bacterial communities from Lake Vanda, McMurdo Dry Valleys, Antarctica - Oligotrophic Lake LV.19.BULKMAT1 | ecosystem: Environmental > Aquatic > Freshwater >... | reverse complement strand
AGGCATTCTCGGCTGCTACACCCCGTTAACCGTCAAAATCGGCAACGTCGTCAGCAACTCTACCTACCTCGCCATCAGCGAACGCGGTGGCCTCTGCTCCGCCGGCACTCCCTTCTCCGATGCCGATCTGCAGAAAGTTTCGAACGGCGGCACCTTGAGCATCGGTGACGTCACCCTCTCCCGGATTTCTTCGAAGCTTTCTCTCGGCCCGCTCGGCACACAGGAAAGCAAGATCGACTCCGGCAGCGGTACCTTCTATCGCTACAACGCCGCCCAACTCGCCGCCTCGCAATTTGCGGCGAGTGATTCGTTACCCCCCGGCACCTGCCTCACCTTCGCCAGCGGCGAACAAGCCAGCGGTCTGCCCGCCGATCCCATCGTCGGCACGCTCCTTGATGCCGGCCCGAAGTTGAACGTCACGGGCCCGTCCGGTACCCGGGAGATCCTGAAAGAGGCCACCACCGGCGGCTACTTCGCGACCTTCTCCACCGGCCTTCCCTCGGTTCCCGGCCTGCCGAGTATCCCCGGTCTGCCCGGCGGCGCGGATTCCGGCCCATTCCTCGACGCCGGTGCCTTCACGGTCGATAACGGCGCGGGCGCAACCATTGGCGGTTTCCGCTCTCAGTCGACCATTCCCGGCAATTTCACCTGGAGCAATGAAGCTGCCGTCACCAACGTAAACCGGGCCAATGGCCAGGAGATCACCTGGAGTGGCGCGGGAGCCAACTCGACCGTCTTCATCTTCGGCTTCTCCTTCGATGGCGGCAACAACGCCGGCGCTGGCTTCTACTGCTCTGAACGGGGCGGTGCCGGTCGCTTCACGATTCCCTCCTCCGTGCTGCTGTCATTGCCCCGCAATACGGCGGCACCCGGAGACGGCGGTGATCTCGTCCCCACCGGTCAGATCGGTGTCGGCGTCAGTGGCGACCCCAGCCGCTTCACGGCCCCGAACCTGGACCTCGGCTTGTTCCTAAACACCGCGCTGAACTTCAAAGGCGTTAACTACCAATAGACAGTGACCCTGGCCCGGCGAAGGCAATACCCTGCCCAGCCGGGCCAGCTACACTGAGTAGTTACCCCATGGACCATCCCCTCTCGGCCCTCCTGGCCGGGCCGCTTGTCGGTCTCCTCCTCTTACTCCTCCTCCCCGCCACCGTCTCCCGCCTGGTCGCCACCGCCATCGCGGCGGCAGAACTGGCATTCTCCCTCTCCCTGCTCTCCCACTTCGATCCCGCTCGCGGCCTCCAATGGGTCGACCAAGCACCCTGGATTCCCTCTCTCGGCGCGCAATACCTCGTCGGTGTCGATGGCATCAGCTTCGCCTTCGTTCTCCTTACCACTAGCGTCTCCTTCCTCACCCTCCTCCTCCCCAACCGCGACAAGGCCTTCTACGCCTGGTTCCTCCTCCTCGAAGCGGCGGCCCTCGGTGCCTTTGTCGCCCTCGACCTCTTCCTCTTCTTTCTCTGCTTCGAAGTCGTCCTCGTCCCGATGTACTTCCTCATTGCGGGCTACGGCGGCGAACGCGCCCCCCAAGCCGCCATGAAGTTTTTCCTCTACACCGTCCTCGGCTCCGTCTTCCTGCTCCTCGGAATTGTCGCCCTCCATCACCAGCACTTCCTCCTGACCCAGCAACGGACCTTCGCCCTCCCTGCCTTACTGTCCACCCCTCTCCCCCTTGATGCCCAGCGCTGGCTCTTCTGGCTCTTCCTCGCCGGCTTCGCGGTCAAGATCCCGATGTTCCCCGTCCACACTTGGCTCCCCGATGCCCATACCGAAGCCCCCACCGCCGGCTCCGTCATGCTGGCCGCGCTCTTGCTCAAGCTCGGCACCTACGGTCTCCTCCGCTTCTTGCTCCCTCTCTTCCCCCTCGCCGCCCGCGAATCCGCCGGTCTCCTCGCCGCCTTCTCCCTCGTCGCCATCATCTACGGAGCCCTCGTCTGCCTCATGCAGACCGATTGGAAGCGTCTCATCGCCTACTCCTCCATCAGCCATATGGGCTTTTGCACCCTCGGCATCTTCTCCTTCACCCCGAACGGGCTCGCCGGTTCTCTCTTCCAGCAGGTCAACCACGGCTTGGCCAGCGCCCTGCTCTTCCTCCTCGTCGGTGCTGTCTACGACCGCCACGGCTCCCGCGCCATCGCCGCCTACACCGGTCTCGGCAAATCGATGCCGATCTTCGCCAGTGTTTTTCTCATCGCCATCCTCAGTTCGATGGGCATGCCCCCGCTCAACGGCTTCGTGAGCGAGGTCGTTCTCATCCAGGGCGTTTACGGGGCCTCGCCGCTCTGGGCCGCCTGTGCCATCCTCGGCATCCTCCTCGGCGCCGCCTATCTCCTCTGGCTCTACCAACGAACCATGCTCGGCGAAACGAAGCCAACCGGCCTGGCCGATCTCAGCCTCCGCGAGGCCGTCACCATGGCCCCCTTCGTCATCGGCATCTTCTGGCTCGGCCTCCAACCCGGCCCCCTCCTCGCCTGGTTCGCCCGACCGGTCAGCGCGATTCTCGGGTCCCGCTAATCTGCACCAAGTCATCGCCGCTCTTGCGCGGCAACGGTGCCTGCGGCTTTAACCACCGCCCGGCAACTTCGTCAAATAAACCAGCCCCTCAACCAGCGGCAGCAGCTTTCACGCCGTTCAACCGTGAATTGACTCCTCCTCGGCGCCGCCTATCTCCTCTGGCTCTACCAACGAACCATGCTCGGCGAAACGAACCCAACCGGCCCGCCCTCGGCACCTTCTGGCTCGGGCTCCAACCCGGCCCTCACTCACTTGGTTCGCCCAACCGGTCAGCGCGATTCCCGGGTCCCGCTAATCTGCACCAAGTCATCGCCACTCTTGGGCGGCAACGGTGCCTGCGGCTTTAACCACCGCCCCGGCAACTTCGTCAAATAAACCAGCCGCTCAACCAGCGGCAGCAGCTTACGCACCGTCCGCCCATGAAAGAGCAAACTCCCCGCTACCAGCAGCGGATGCGGAATCGTCGTGCAGCACCGCGCACAAATATCGATCTCGCCCGCCTTGCCCTGCGTATGCAGCCGCCTCATCCGGCGCATCTCCGGAGCATTGAAAATCTCGGGCAGCGTATCACTCCCGATATTCCCCATCGGCTTGCCGTCCAGCATGTAGCTCTGGCAACACGGATAAACATCGCCGTTGTGCTTTACATACATCGCCCCCCGCCAAAGGTAGTGGCAAGGATGCGCCCAATCCCCCGCCGCATGGCCCGCCTCCGGCCGCATCAGATTCGTCTCGTCCGCCTTCACCCGGACCTGATCCACCCCGGCCACCGCCGACCAGAACCGCATGAAGTCATCCACTTCGTTCCAGTTCTTCTCCATCCGGACCATCTGCACGACCACCTGAATCTTCGCCTTCGTCTCATGCTTACGCCGGCAAAAGTGCAGGAAGTTGTCCCGCACCCGTTCAAACTTTGCGCCCTTCCGATAGAACTCAAAACTCTCTTTCGTCGACCCGTCAAAGCTTAACGTGATGTGTTCCAGCGTACTCGTCAGAATGCGCTCAGTCGCTTCCGCGTCCAGCAATGTCCCGTTGGTCGACAGCAACGTCGAGACCCGATGGCGCTCGCAGAACTCAATCCGCTCGAAGATCTTCGGATCCAGAAACGGCTCGCCCAGCCCAATCAGCATCATATGCTCGCCGGTCTGCCCCGCCTCTTCCACCAGCCGTTCGAAGATCTCCCCGGTCATGTCTTCTTTAGGCTGCTTATGCGTCTCGCGAGGACACATTGGGCAATACAGATTGCACTTCGCCGTCGTCTCGACGATGTACTCCACCGGCAGCGCGTTCACCCGCTCCTGACCCCGCAGGTAGGCTCCCAACAATTTCGCGCGATTCCAAATCCGCATTAGTTTCCATTATTGCAGCGCACGAAGGAATCGAAGCATCTATCGTAGGTGATCCTCGAACATCGCGTCCGCCCACTCAACGATGCGCCGCTCCGCTCAACCGGCGCGAAGTACGTCCTCTACTGGTCCCAGATGAACCGACGGGTCGAATCGAATCACGCACTTTATTACGCCGTCGAAAAAGCGAATGAACTCGGTCTGCCCGTTCTGGTCTACGAGGGCCTCACCTGCACCTACCCCCACGCCAACGACCGCATCCACACCTTCGTCGTCGCCGGCGTCCCTGAAACCCAACAGACTCTCGACTCGCTCGGCATCGGCTACTGCTTCTATCTCCGCCAACAACCCACGGACCCGAACGACGTCCTCTACCAACTCGCCGCCCACGCCGCCCTCCTGGTCACCGACGACTACCCCACCTTCATCGCCTCCTGGCACAACTCCTCCGTCCCGGCAAAACTCGCCCTCGCCTATCACGCCGTCGATTCCAGTTGCATCGTTCCCATGAATCGATACGACAAACGCGAGTGGGCCGCCTATTCCATCCGCCCTAAAATCAAGCGGATGCTGCCCGATCACCTCGAACCCGTCCCCGCCCTCCGCCCCCTTCACCGTTTCTCCGCCCCCCGCCCGGCCTGGCATACCGACGTCAACCCAACCAACGTCGCAGCCCTAGTCGCCGCCTGCGCCATCGACCATACCATCGCCCCTTCCATAGCTTTTCCCGGTGGCCGCGCCGCCGCCGAACGAGCCCTCCAACGCTTCCTCGTCGACCGCCTGTCCCATTACGCCCGTGACAAAAACTCTCCGTCCAATCACGTCACCAGCGAACTCTCCCCCTATCTCCACTTCGGCATCATCAGCTCGCTCGAAATTGCCCTCGCCGTCGAAGGCTACGCCGCCGAACACAAACTCATCGTGGTCGAGTTCCTGGAAGAGCTAATCGTCCGCCGCGAACTCGCCTTCAACTTCACCCGCTTCACCCCCAACTACGATCAGTTGGACTGCCTCCCGGATTGGGCCCGGAAGACTTTGGCCAAGCACGACCCCGACCGCCGCGAATTCGTCTACACTGAAGAGCAGTTTCTTACCGCCCAAACCCACGACCCGCTCTGGAACGCTTGCCAGCAAGAAATGCTCCTGCGCGGCAAGATCCATGGCTACTACCGGATGTATTGGGGCAAGAAGATCATTGAGTGGTCCGCCACTCATGCCGATGCACTTCGCACCATGATCAAGATCCACGACATCCACGCCCTCGACGGCCGCGACCCCAATACCTACACCGGCGTCCTCTGGTGCTTCGGGCTCCACGACCGCCCCTGGCAGGAACGCGGCATCTTCGGCATGGTTCGCTTCATGGGCTTCGATGGCATGAAAAGAAAAACCGACGTCGACTCCTACCTTCGCGACATCGCCCAGATGCAGCGAACCGGTCTCGACGCGGCTCCGGGAGCTTCCCAACTATGTTTTTGACTATCTCCGGCGCCACCGGCTTCATCGGCCGCCGCCTCCTCAATATCTACCCGCCGGATAAGCACTCGGTCATCATCCTCGGCCGCAAGAACCCCGATCTAAGCCCTCTCTTTCAATTCGGGCACTGGAACCCCACCACCGCAGAACCCAGCCGCGAACTCCTGCAGCGCTCAGAAGTCATCATCCACCTCGCCGGCGAACCCGTTGCCCAACGCTGGACGCCTGAGGCGAAAAAGACCATCCGCGATTCCCGCGTCATCGGTACCAGAAACCTCGTCTCCGCTATCGGAAAGCTCCTCCACCGCCCGAAGACCCTCATCTGCGCCTCCGCCATAGGCATCTACGGCGATCGCGGGGACGATGTCCTTCTCGAAAATGCCCCAGCCGCCTCCGGCTTCCTGCCCGATGTCTGTACCGCCTGGGAGGCCGAAGCCGACCGCGCTATCGAACATGGTCTCCGTGTGGTCAAAATCCGCATCGGCATCGTCCTCGGCGCTGACGGCGGAGCCCTGCAATCGATGACGCCGCTCTTCCGCGCCGGCGTCGGGGGCGTACTCGGCAGTGGCAAGCAGTGGATGAGTTGGATTCACGTCGACGACCTCGTCGGCATGATTCAATTCGCCGCCGAAAACGAGTCCGTCTCGGGAGTACTCAATGGGGTCGCCCCCAACCCGGTCTCGAACCGCGAGTTCACTCGAAATCTCGCCAGCGCCCTCCACCGCCCCGCTTTTCTGCCCGCCCCGGAGTTCGCCGTCAAGCTCGTCTATGGCGAAATGGCGCAAATTCTATTCGCCTCGCAGCGTGTTCAACCCCAAGCCGCCCTCAAAGCCGGCTTCCAGTTCCAATTCACGCAACTCCCCGCCGCCTTGGCCGCTATTTACCCGTAGCGCATGCTATGCTGGAATGGTTATGGCAATTACGAATGTTAAGCGCTTCCGTATCGTGAGCCCCGATGGACTCAATACAGCTACCCTCATGGCCGTTGTCCCGAAGGGCACCGACCACGAAGTTTTTTTGAAAGAAGCCTCCGGTCGTTTCGACTGGAAGTCTTGGACCGACCAGAAAGCGTCGTTGACCAAAGTCCGCGTCGGTCAGCAGAAACAGAAAAAAGCGAAGTAGTTCGCTTCGCTGCAAAAGGCCCCGCCTACGCGGGGCCTTTTGCATTTGCGGTGCCCTTTTACATTTGCTGGAATTAGTTCCGCAGGCTCCGTAAGTTTCTCAGCGCTTCACTCGCCACTTCGGTATCGCCGTCCTTCGACAGGCTCTCCAAAGCTGGCTCCAACTCGCGGCTCCCGCTGCGACCGAAGACTTGCGCCAAGCCAAGCTTTTCTGTCTTCGTCGATTGCGCCACCACTGGTACGAGCGCCGTCCGAACAGCTTCATCGCGCACGAGCTCCACCAAATACCCCTCCGCCATCCCCTTCCACGCCTTCTGGTTCAACGTGTTCACCAAATAGCGCAGCGCTTCAAACTCCCCCATCCCCACCGCTCCCAACTTTGCCGCGCCGAATGCCTGCGCCAACCGCGCCCGCATTTTCACCTCTTTCTCAAAGCGTTTCCGCAGCGCCGGCTCGTCTTCAGCCCGCCCTAACCTCGCCAAACCTTCCGCCGCCGCCGCCCGCAGGTACTCATCGGCCGAATCCAACTGAGCCATAAACAACGGGCGAGACCCCTCATCCGGAATCAACGCCACCGCATTCAACGCCGCCCGCCGAACCCGATCATTCCGGCCCCGCTCATAAGCCTCCCGTAACGGCACCACCGACTCCGGATTCATCAACAAACCCACCGTCTCCAGCGCCGCCACCTGGACCTTATCATCCAGGTCCCGCAGCAAGTAGTGGATCTTCGGCGCCACACTGCGATCCCGGATCTTCTCAAACGCAATCAGCACTTCGTAGATCAGCTTGCCGTCCTTGGCCGTCATCGCCTGCACCAAATCGCCTACCGCCGCCTTCCCGCGCAATACCCCCACCGCCCGCGCCGCGTTTGCCCGCGCAACCATCGACGAACTCTCATTCGCCATCTTTCCTAACGCCGCTACGATCTCCGGGCGCACCTCCACGTGCGCTGGGATAATCTGATCGTTAGTGTCCGACCAACGGCTCAACACCCGCGTCCCCGCGCGCTTCATCGTCCCGCTCAGCCCGCTCTCCCAATACCCGGGAAGATAGAAGTTCACCACCCCGTCGGTCGCCCGAATCTGGACTTCCTCATCGCTATCCGTCATCGCCTGCGTCAGCGGCTCCAAAGATGCCGGCCCCCCAATGGCCACCATCGAACGGACCACCTCCCGCCGCACCTCGGCCTCCGGATCCTGCGCATAGGGCAGCAGCTTCGGAATGCCGCCCGCTCCATCCTTGGCCATCGACTTGGCATACTTTTGCCTTTCTTTCGGAGAAGAAGTCTGGGCCGATACTACGATCGAACCGAGAACGAGAAGCAACGCAATCCGCATGCCTCTTGGACGTCCCCTGAGTCCCGAAAGTCTACCGGATAAACTCGCGCTGCACCCGGCCCGGAATTAGATCGCCCGCACCCACCGCGTCGTAGCTCACGGACATCCCCGGCAAACGTAATCGAAAGGCTCCAGCGAAGCCGGGTACCGAATGACCACCATCTAACAGACCGCCTCCCGCCACTCCGTCCCTGGCCATCGGCTTGGCCTACCTATGCCTTCGGCACTCGCGAAAAGTTACCCATCCATACACACCAAGAGTTGACCAGCGACCCGACTTGCGCTTCCAATGTCCTCTGGCTCACCGCCACGGGGCATCGCCCCGCACGATCGTGTCGACATAAGGATGCCTGCTGAGGAGGAAGGAGTTACGCGCCTGCGGCGCGGATGCTGGCACCACGCTCAGTAGCCTGCCACGTGGCAGCGCCTGATTTCGCTGAGGTCAACTCTATCCAGGCACAGGGGGTCAATTTCCCGTGAGCACCGAGGCCTATGCCGCCCCTGCTCCGAAGAAATCTGAGCCGATACCGACATCAAACCGGGAACCAGCAACGGAGCAACTCGCGTGCCAATTTGACGTCCACCGACTCCCTAAAGTCGATGAGATCACCTAGAGCTGCACCCGGCCCGGAATCAGATCGCCCGCACCCACCGCGTCGTAGCTCACGGACATCCCGACAAACGTAATCGAAAGGCTCCAGCGAAGTCCGGTCCCTAATGACCGCCATCGAACAGACCGCCTCCCGCCACTCCGTCCCTGGCCATCGGCAGGGCCGACCTTTGCCGCCCCTGCGCCGATACCGCCATCGAACTAATAACGAGAAACAACAAAATCCGCGTACCTGTTCGACGCCCACTGAGCTCCGAAAATCTATCCGATAAACACGAGCTCTACCCGGCCCGGAGTCAAATCGCCTGCATCCACCGTGCAGTGTTTCAAGTACATCCCAACAAAGGCCTCAGGGCTCGACGCATAAGGTAACAGCTTCGGTATGCCGGCCATTCCGTCCTTGTCCATCGGATTGGCCTATCTTCGCCGCTCCTGCGCCGAAGAAGCCGGAGCCGAGACCAACATCGAACCGGGAAGGAGACGCCACACAATCCGCATGTCTCTAAGACGTCCCCGAATCACGAGTGTCTACCGGATAAACTCGAGCTGCACCCGGTTCGGAATCAACCCAATATCATGGCCCATATCCAGCAACTGTTGTGCCGCTCGCGGAATCAGCTCGCCCGCATCAACCGTGTAGTGGTTCACGTACATCCCGACAAACTTGGTGGCCAAGTCCGCCTCCATGTCCCGGGCAAACTGCATCGCGTACGTCAAAGCCTCTTCGTGGTTGTCGAGGGCGTATTGAATACTTTCCCGCATCAACCGACAGCATTCCGTCCGAATCTCCGGAGCCAAGTCGCGACGCAGAATGTTGCAACCCAACGGTAACGGCATGCCCTGCGTCTTCTTCCACCACTTCCCTAAATCGATAATCTGATGGAAACCGCCGCGGGCATAGGTCAACTGCGCTTCGTGAATCACCAGACCGGCGTCCGCCGCCCCATCCTTCACCACGTCCAGAATCTTGTCAAACGGAACTTCCACCGGAATGAAGTCCGGCTGGAAAATGCTCAGCGTCAAAAACGCCGTCGTCATCCGACCCGGAATCGCGATCCGCTTGCCCTTCAAATCCTCAGGCGTCATCGGGTGATTGGACACAATCACCGGGCCATAACCGTCACCGACGCTCGATCCTGACGCCATCACGAAGTACTTATCCGCTACATACGGATACGCGTGGTACGAGATCGCTGTCAATTCGTACTCACCGACCATCGCCTTTTTGTTCAGCGTTTGGATGTCATCAAGGACGTGCCTAAAATTTACAAGCTTGGAACGAATCTTCTTCGTCGCCAAACCGTAAAACATATACGCATCATCGGAATCAGGGCTGTGCGCGCAAACTACATCCATAACCGCCATAGTGTTATTTAACTATAGCAAATGGCCCCTTTACTCAACGCAAGAAACGGTTATATCATACGCTTTCGACCGCCAATTCCAACAACGCCGGGTGAATATATTGCAACGCTTCGTCTAGCTCAGCAAGCCCCCGCTCCACCTGCGCTAAATCCCGGGTACGGCCCATCATCTCCAACACAAACGCCGCGTTGTAAGCAGCATCGGCCCCGAAATTCGACACCGACCCCTTCAAGGTATGAGCCGCTCGCTGCAATCCATCCGCGTCCAGCGCGGTCACAGCCTCCCGAATCTCCACCATCAGCGCCGGATACTCGTCCAAAAATAATCGCGCCACTTCGCGCAAAAGCTCTTCATCGCCGCCCAACCGCTCTAGCGCCACCGCGCCATTCAATCGGGCAATTTGTGAGGTGAACTGCACAGAACACTCCTCGTCTAACGCTTCCGTCGCAAAAAATAGCATGGCTTTGGCAGACCACTAGCAGGTTCAGTACTACTACCAAATCCTCCGGGCCGTTGTTTAACATCTCGACCCGTTGCCTAAATTCTTGAACAAATCGCTACAAAACACAAGCCCCACCCTTCGGCACCGATCCAGTGCGGCAGGTCAACGCATCGTCACCAGTACTAGCTGTACGGCCCAGCTATTGGGTCGCGTCCTCGGTCGGGTCCACCAACCGGTCCACCACCATCGAGTAAATCACCATCTTCCCGTGCCGGTCCGTTTGAAAGAAAATCCGCTGCGAGTTCGGCGCAAACGTCGGATTCGCCAGCCGAGGGTCTGAGCACTTGTGCTCGCACACCGTCAACTCGCGCCGAACCGCGCGCAGTAGCAACAGCAGCGTAGGCTGCGCTTTGCTCCCACTCGCCCCTAGGAACACGGTCGCGTCCCCGTTAGGAGCAAACCGGACAAACTGGCTCGTCTTCGCCAGCATCAAATTCGTGTTCGCATCCGGCGCATATTCGTGGATCTCATTCAACCGACCCGCCCCTTCCCCCGGCTGCAACAGATACAAAATCGCCCGGCCATCCGGAGACCACTGCGCCTCCAACACCTGCCCGCTCGGCGTCTTCAACTGCCGATTCTCCCTACCGTCAAAACTAGCCAGCCACAAGCCACCATCCCGCACATAAAACAAACCCGCCCGCTTCGGCCGAACCCCCACTTCAGTCAAATCACCCTCAAATTCCGCCACCGTCTGCAACCCCGGCTTCCCCGTCGGAGTGAACCGAAGCCGCGTCTTCGCCCCGTCCTTCTCGGCAAACACGGCGTTCAGCCCGTCCTCGGACACGCTCAACTTCCGCCTACTCTCCGTCATCTCGGCGATCACCCGCTCCCGCATACTCCCCATATTGATCTGCAGCAAGCGAACCCCATCGATTGCGTACAGCCAACGGTCCCCTCCCGCCAGCGTCATCGTCTCCGGCTCGAGCGCCGCAAGCTCCGTTAACTGCCGCGTCTTGCCGGACTTCGTCTCAATCCGGTAAGCCTGCATTCCTTGCCCGCGGTCAGACCCACAAATCAGAAACTCCGCCCGCCGCGAAATCGCCCGTCCCGTGTTCGAAGGCAGTATGCTCACGAACTCCGGACTCGTCAGCCGAACCACCTCGAACTCGGTCGTCGGATCCAGAAACCGCTGCCGATCGCCCGCCGTCTCCTGCCCCTTACCGCTCGCCGGGAGAATAGGCCGCGCGCCCATCAAAACGAGAAGCGCGCGGCGAGAAACCATCTCTCTAGTCTAACTTGGCTTACTCCTTCGAGTGGTTGGCCTTCACGTGGTCGCCCAACAAATCCACCCCAAAGTCCCCCGCATAATCGCGCCAAACCGAGTGCACGTGGTTGTTGTTGTTCTGCGTGTTGTCGTATTCCACCAGGAACGTCGGGCCTTGCACCCGATAATAATGGCCTTCGCCCTTCGCCGCCGAACCCGCCCAGGCAAAGTACAGATTGGTCCCCGCCGCCTTCACCTGCGCCGCCCGCGTCGCCGCCGCCTGCTCCGGAACATTCGCAACGTACTCATCAAGCAACGCCGCCAACATCTCCTTCTGCTTACCCGTCATCTTCGCCGCCGGCAAGCCATTCGGCTGGCCCTTCAACGCCGCCACCCGATCCGCCATCGTGAAGATGTCTTTGTAAGCCACCTCCGCCACCACCGCCGTCTTCACCTGCTCCGCCGTCAACGCCACCCGCAAGTCGCGGCCCAAGTCCTCTTCCCGGCCCAATACCCGCAGACCCTTCCGCGGTCCTTCCTTAATCTCCGCCGGATTGGTCCCAAAGAACATCGGGCTCGACGCCACCCGGTTCTTCGCAATCGTCCAGTTCAATGCGAGATGATGCCCCTCTACCCGATAAGCCCACGTCCCGCCTTCCGAAGGCGTGCCGAAGATCGAGAAGAAGTACTGTTCCGGATCCCGCCGGCCCGTCGTGTCTTTCTCTAACTGCCGCAGAATGTCCTCAAGGCTCATGATGCTCATCGCCTTCTGATAGCCCTGCTGCGATACGCCCGCGCTCAGCAAAGCGTGCGCCAAGTGCCGCTGCTCATGCGACATCTGCTTCAAGGGCAATCCCTTGCGTACCTTCGGAATGAAGTGCCAGTTCTTGCGCTCATCGTCCTCAAAGGCAAACACCGCTTTTCCCTTTTGCTCAGCCGATAAGGAAGCTAAAAAAGCGTTAGCGGTATCCGACATCACGCGCGGCGTCTGTGTTCTATAGCTGGCGGCCACCAGCAGCAACGCCCCGGTCGAGGCGGCCATCAATCGCAGTTGGTTCGAATTCATCTCAAGGGCCCTTCTACTACCCTCAAAGATTCTATTAGAAAGGCAGGTCCCTCTGCACGGTCCCCACCACAAGAGACTTCGCCAAGTACTTATAAGGGTTAATCGGAGCACCACCCTGACGAACTTCATAATGCAGATGCGGAGCCGTCGCCCGACCCGTGCTGCCACTCCGCCCAACCACTTGACCCCGACGCACCTCTTGCCCAGGAATCACTTCGAACGAGGACATGTGAGCGTAGTAGGTCTCTAAATTCCCACCGTGGCTGATGACAATCAACTTGCCATAACCACCGCTCCACCCCGCCGAACGCACAATTCCGTCTGCGGCCACTTTGATGGGAGTACCGGTCGTACACGAAATATCGACACCCGGATGGAAAGCCGAGCCACCCGTAAACGGATCCGTTCGCGATCCAAAGGAACTCAGCAAGCGGCCATTGGTCGGCCAGATGCTGGGCACCACATTTTGCTGCCAAAGCTGATTGATCCGCCGCGTCCCCGGGTTATAGACCCGTGCCGTCCGCAACAGGTCATACTGTTCAATCGACTCTTGGAAGGTCGGCATCAACTTCCCTTCCGCGGCAATCGATTGTGGACCGTCCATCCGTTCTTTGATGCCGTAAACCATCGAAACTTCCGACGCCAGCATCTGCAGAGTAGCCAACTGCTCTTTGGTCTGTTCGGTCGACCGCTGCAAATCCTGATACCGCCGCTGCAACGAAGAGACTTCATCCCGCAGGCTGTTGTAGTTCGTTACCTTCCACGCCATCCGGGCGTAGGACGATACGAAACCGACCACCGTAAACGAGCCAGTCAACGCCAGCGTCAGAACCGTATAGAGCACTGTATGCGACAAATGAACGCGCCGCAGGCGACCGTGGACGGAATGCGCGATGACGACTACGAAATGAGGTTGCTTCATGCTCGATAATACTTTTCGGGCGCATGTAACACTGCTGAGTCCAAACGACTCACGGCATGTGTCGCAATGATCACCGTATCACCGAATGGGTTCCGCAGTCAACCCTAAACGACACCTTAAAACGCCACTACCCAACGGGGGTCGAGTTGGATGGCGATTGAAAATCGAGGGGCGCGGCTATAGCCACCTGAAGAATCTCCCGTCTAAGAGCCGGCCAAAGCGAATCCCGGCTCGCCGACTGTCGTGAACCGAAGCGTCCAGCGGTCGGCCAAGGACCAGTAGGGCCTCAAGACGGATTCGCAAGAGATGCGAAGTCTGGCGGGGGATCCCATGCCGGCGTTCCGTGTGCCATCAATGCGGACAGAGATGAAAGCGTGGATGAAGAAGCAGCGAGACTCGGAAACGGTGTCCGGAAAACCCCTTCCTTTTCGCGAGCCAGTGATCCTCCTGCCCGTCGGCCCTGGGGTAGCGTCTGCCCGCCGACCGGCCCGGCTACACTCCCGCGAGAATCACCTGGTGTCCACCGGGTTCTCCCGAAAGACACCCACCGCGTCTCCCGGCACCGCCGCTCTTGAGGGATTAACGACAGTGCCATGTAACCGCGGGCTTCCCCTAAAAATCCATCCCAAACTCACTCCACTGGATCACCTTCCCCTGCCGGCAAGCCTCGTTACCCATGATCGCCGTCAATGCCGCCGTCGCCCCCACAATAACGTCCGCCGGCGACTTCGCCCCGTGCCGCACGCAATCGTAAAATGCCCGGATCTGCGCGTCCCCCTTCTCCTCCACCTTCTCCGCCAGCACCGACTGTTGTTGTCCATCCAGCGAGTAGAAGTTCGTTGAGTACAGTAACTCCACCGCCCCCTTGCTCCCGTACACGCTAATCGTCTGGTTGTTCACCGGCATCTTCCGCGGATGAAAAACCATCTGCGTAAACGAAAGCTTCGCCCCGTTGGCGTAATCGTACGTCAGGCTCTGATGGTCGTAAATGTCCCGTCCTTCCGGCTTACCCGCAAACAGCTTCGTCCCGCCAAACCCCGCCACCCGCGTCGGATGCTCCCCAATCACCCAGTTGCAAGCGTCCAGATTATGCACCGACTGCTCCACCAGATAACCACCCGATTTCGCGTAATTAAAATACCAGTCCGCCGACGAACCGTCATAAGCCAAGTCCGCCGACGCATGCCGCTGCGCCTTCACAAACAAAATGTCCCCAATCGCCCCCTCGTGAATCTTCCGGATCGCCGTTCCCAACTGCACCATCGTCCGCATCTGCTGGCCCGAAACAAAAACCCGCTTGGTCTCCCGCGCCACTTTCACTAACTGCCGCACCTGCGCCGCCGTCGTCCCAATCGGCTTCTCGCAGTACACATGCTTGCCCGCTTGCATCGCCGCAATCGCCATCTCGGCGTGCAAAAACGGCGGCGTCGCCACATACACCGCATCCACGTCCTTCCGGTCAATAATCTTCCGCCAATCGCTCGTCGTCGAAGGATTATCCTTCGCCGCCGCCGTCGCCGCCTTGTCCAGCCGGTCCGGCTTGGTGTCGCACAACGCCACCACCTTCGCATCCGGCTGCGCCAGCACCGCGCTCAACAGATAGCTCCCCCGGTTCCCCACGCCGATCACCGCCGTGTTCACCCGCTCATTCGGCGACTGCGCAAATACCGCCTGCGCCGCCGTCGCCGAACTCAATACAAAGTTTCGTCTATCCATGATCAAGCTCCTAATGTCTCTAATCCGCGTATTACGCTTGCCACATACTCTCGCGCCCGGCGCGCCAACGCATCCACCCCTTCGGCCGCCGCCGGTCGCGGCACCAAAGGCTCAAAAATATTCTCAAACGTCAACGGAATCTGCAACCCCGTTCGCATCACCGGCGCCAACAGCTTGTAGTGGTCAATCTCGCCAAAACCCGGGCCGCAGTCCTGGTCCTTCGGCGTATTCCGGTGGTCTTTGATGTTAAACGCCCGAATCTCCTGCCAGCACGTCTGGATGTCTTGAATCGGGTCGTGATTCTCATAGTCCAACACGTTCCCGGCGTCGTAGCAGATCTTCACCGACCCGTGGCTAACTTCCTTCACGATCCGCGCACAGTCCGCCCCCGTCGCCGTGTTCCCCCCGTGCTGCTTGATCACAATCATCACCCCTGCCTCCTTCGCCCGGGGTGCCAATTGCTTCAGATTCTCGACAAACGTCCCGTACTGGCCCGCCTGCGTCTTCCCAAACGTCAACAGAAACGGAATCCCCGCCGCGGCCGCCTGCTCAATCCGACGCAAATGCGCCTCCCGCGCATTGGTCGCCTCCAGGTTCACCGTCGCAAACATCATCACCGGCTCCAGCCCCATTGACCGGCACCGCTCCCCCAACCGCTTCGCTTCCCCGGCCGGCGCCTCCACCGCCATCACCGGCTTCGGCCCACCCGCCTCCTTGTGCGTCGTCCCCCAGGCTACCGCGTCATAACCACTCGCCTTGACGCCCCGCAGCGCCCGCTCCAGCGGAAACGGCGAGTAGGGCAGGGTCATGCAAGCCAACTGAAACCGCGTCGCTCCAGCCCCCGTCTGCGCCGCCGCCGCACCCGCCGACATCAACCACGTCCGTCTCGATATCATGGCAGCTCCTTGATCTCAACCTTCCGGTAATATACCGGCCAACCCTCCGACTGCAAACACACGTTCCCCTCCACCGGCCATGCTCCCGTCCCTTCGTTCACCACCACCCCGTTCAACTCCACCGTCACCTTCCCGTCCACCGACGTAATCACATACCGATCCCACGATCCAAACGGCGGACGGTCTTTCACAAACGGCCCCCGCTTCGCCCCCGTAATCTTGCCCCCTCGCACGCCAAATAAACTTCCCGCTTCTCCGTAATACCCCTGCACCTCAAGCGACATCGGCCAACCCTTTTCGATCGGCCCGGCATGGATGAAAAACCCCGCATTCGGCCACTCATTGCCGGTTTTCGGCGGTGTCCAACCCTGCTGAAAACGCCACTCCGCATGCATTATAAAGTTCCGGTACTTCTTCTTGCTCCGCAGAAATCCATTCGGCTGGCCCGTCGTCGAAATCACTCCGTCCCGCAAAGTCCACGCCTCGGCCGGCGTCTCTCCCTCCACCGTCCAATGCTCGGCCAACTCTCGCTTCGGCATCAGCGAATGAAACCCATCCGCCGCTCCCAGCGCCCAGCTCCCCACCAAACCCAACAGCACGATTCGCCTCATCAATCCTCCTCTCCGCACCAACTGCACACAAATTCGAGCAGCGCCTGCGTACTCTCCACCAGCGAGTCGATTTCGACATACTCGTCCGGCATATGAATATTGCCCCCTTGGGGTCCCCAGAGCACCGCCGGAATCCCCAACTCATGAAACACAAAAAGGTCACAAGGGCCTTCAATCCCCGCAATTACCGGCACCCGGCCCAACGTCCGTTCCACCGTCGCCGTCAACTCCCGCACCAACTCCGTATCCGCTCCCATCGCCGATCCCGGCAGCCACCGGATGGGATAACTCACCTCCGGCGCCTCCGGAAAAACCCCCGCCAACCACTCCCCAAACTGCGCGTCCACCGTCTCGCAAGTCTCCCCCGGCATCGTCTGCCAAAACAACTCTACCTGGCAACTCGCCGGCACATTCGAAGGCTCGCTCGTCCCCCACGCCGCTGTCTGGATCCGTGCCACCGTCACCGGCACCGGGTCCGCCAACCCCGCGTACAGCGGATGCACCGGCGCCATCCGCCGCCGCATCGCCGCAAACTCCGGCACCGCCCCCAAAAACACCCGCAACTGCTCCACCACGTCCAACGCCCCCCGCTCGGCCAAAATCCCACCATTCGGCGCCGAAAACGTTAAATGCACCGTCCGCCCGCCCCGTTGCGCCGGGCACACCCGCAGTCCGCTCGGCTCTCCCACTATCGCCGCGTCCGCAAAAAATCCCGCCAACCGGCCCGCCAGCGTTCCGTTCACCCCCCCAAACTCCTCGTCCACCACCGATTCAAAAATCAAATCCCCCCCCAGCCGCACCCCCAACTCGCTCAATGCCTCCACCACAAATAGGTGCGCGGCCAGCCCGGCCTTCATATCGCAAGCTCCCCGCCCATATAATCGGTTGCCTTCCACTGTCGCCCCAAACGGATCATGCCTCCAAGCTGCCGCCCCCACCGGCACCGTATCCACATGCCCGCTCAACAACAACGATCTCCCCCCGCCGCTTCCCCGCCTTCTAGCCACCACGTTCGGGCGGCCCCGGTACTCCCGCCCCGGCCAATACAAAGGATGCTCCCGTAATCCCGCCACCTCGTCCAACGCATACAACCGCGGTTGCCATCCCGCCCCACCCAACACCCCGGCAATATACTCCTGGCACGGGCCCTCCTCTCCCCACGGTGCCCGGTTCTCCGAAGCCCGCCCCACCAAACAAGTCAGAATCTCAAGCAGTCGCTCCCGCCGCTGCTCGACGTAACCCGCTTTTTCCAGCGCTACCGGCTGCATGTTACCAAAGGAATTTCAAACCCAACTGCGTACTCCGCCCTGCCGCCGCGCCCGTAATCTGGCCAAATCAAGGGTTCGCCAACTGACCAATCGGATTGCCAAAGTTGGCCCGATTCAACAGATTCGCAAACTCCGCCCGCAGTTGAAAACGACTCTTCTCCGTCACGGCAATGTCTTTTAGAAACGCCGTATCAATCGTCGCCAGCCCCGGCCCCGAAAACATGTTCCGCGCCGCTGTGCCGTAGCGTCCAGTCGCTGGTAACGCAAATGCCCCCCGGTTGAAAAACTGCAACAGCATACCATCCAGGTTGGCGTGCTCCCGCGCAATCTTTCCCACCAGGTCCGGATGATACGAACCCTGGCAAGTCGTCCCGTCCAGCGGCGTATTCTGCCCCGTAGTCGCCAACACCGGAGCCCCGCTCTGCAAGGTCGCAATCCCCGAAATACTCCAACCCCCTAGAATCCGGCCCACCAAGCCCTTCTGGTCCCGGTACACCTGCGGAGTGTAAATCCCGCTCGCCACCAACGAGTGCCGCCGGTCCCAGTCCGATCGGCCTTTGCTCGCCCGGATATCATACGGGTTCGCTACGCACCCCCCCAGCGAAAACGCCGAACTCGAATCGAGCGACTTCGCCAACGTGTAATTCGCCGAAACCTGCAAGCCCTGCGCAAATCGCTTGCTCACTTCGAACTGCGCCGAATGGTACGAGCTCGTAAACGGGTTGTCCAAATAGTAGCCCTGCGGACCATAAATCCCCCGCCCAAACGGCACCCGCGTCTCCGCGTTTCCCTCCGTTGACAAGGGACGGCCCTGCGCATCGTTGCCGGGCACAAACCGGGCGGCGTTAAACGGTCGATACGCCAGCAGCTTCAGCCCTGTCTTGCCAATGTATGCCCCAGAAACCATCCAGCTCTGCCCCAATTGCCGCTGCACCGTGAAGTTCCACGAGTTGACATATGTGCTCCGCAAATTCACGTTCTGCGTGCTGAACAACCCGTTGATCGGAAACGTGAACGTAAACGCATTCGGATCAATAAACGCCGGCGGCGCCTGCGCATTCACGCTCGAAAAAGGATTCGTCGTGTTCCCGTTCGAAAACGCCCTCCGCCCGCCCACAAACGGCGGATTCTCCTGCGCAATCGAATCCGTGTTAATCGTGTCGTAGAAAATCCCGAACGCCCCGCGTACCGCCGTCTTGCCGTCTCCAAATACGTCCCACGCAAATCCAATCCGCGGCGCAAAATTGTTCTTGTCCGCATTGTAAAGTCCCCGCGGCAAATCTCCCGGGAACAGCATCCCCACCGGAGCATTCGGGAACTTCCGCGACTTCACCCCGGCGTCCGGGTACACCGTGTTAATCAGGTCGTACTTATCGCGCCAGGGCATCGACAGCTCGTAACGGACGCCCACGTTCAGCGTCAGCCGCGATGTCACTTTCCAGTCGTCCTGCACGTAACCCGAGTAGTAACGGCTCCGCCCATCGTTGTTCCGCACCCCATTCGTCACCGCCAACTGCTGATAACCGCCCAGCAGGAAGTCCGCAAACGAATCGCCCCGTGCCGCCGAACCCCCGCCCGTCCGTTGCCCGTTATAAGTAAATCCCGGCGGCCCCAAGAACGATTGAAAAAACGAAAGATCCATAATCTCGGCGCCAAACTTCACCGTATGCCGCTTCAGAATCAATGAAAAATTGTCCTGCAACTGATAGGTGTTCGAAACAAACTTCGTCGGTCCGCCCGAAGCCAAATTGAACCGCCCCGCCACGTTGAACTGCGGGCTGCCCCCGTTCGTATACACCGGCATGCCGCGAATCCCCAACTCCTCCGGCGTCCGGGTCACGAGCGGCGTATCGAGCGAAAACGATCGCGTGAAGCCCGCCGTAAACTGGTTCAGCATCGTCGGCGACAACGTCCAAACGTGGTTGATCCCCGCGTTCTCCGCCAACGGCTTGCGCTCCCGTCCCGTCCAACCCGTGATGTTCGACCCGTACGCCAGCCCCGCCTCCCCCAACAAATTCTCATTCCGGTAATAATGCACAAACAGATTCTGCCCACTGCTCAGGTTCAGGTCGTGGCGGATCAGGAACAACTTCGCGTCCCGCTTGGCCGGTCCCACCGTCTGCTGCGCCAAGCCCGTTCCGGTCGGCACAAAACGCAGCAAATTCCGCGCCGTCGGGTCCACGAGCGATGCTGGAATCCGGTTGCCTGGAAACGGCGTGTTATCCGCCGGGTTCACCAGTTGCCGGCTCGTCAGCGCCGAAAAATCGCCGCTCACCTCTGCCGGAGTCGGCGGAAAGAACGAAGTTTCTGCCGCCTGCCGCCGGTCCTTTGACGCTTCCCACGAACCAAACACAAACGCTCTGTCCTTTCGAATCGGACCGCCCGCGGCGAGTCCATACTGATTCTGAATCAGGTTCGGCCGCACCGACTGGAAAAAACTCCGCGCGTTCAGGTTGTCATTCCGCACAAATTCCCAGAGCGCCCCGTGGAACTGATTCGTCCCCTGCCGGCTCACCACCGTCACATTCGCCCCGGCGTTCCGGCCGCTCTCGGCCGAAAATGCGCTCGTCTGCATCCGAAACTCTTGCACCGCGTCCGGCGGCGGCACGTTGAGCCCGGTGTTGCGCGATGGATTGTTAAAGTAGGTGCCATTAAATTTGTTGTAGTTCATGTTGGCGCGCGCACCGTTCACATTCATGCGCGGACCGCCCCGTGCGTCGGTCACGTCACTATTGTCCGGAGCCACCACCCCCAGCACCCCAGGGAGTATCGCCGCCAGCCGCATCACATTCCGCCCGTTCAAGGGCAGATCAACCAACCGGCGGTCATCAATTGAGGCTACCGTCTGCGACGAACGCGTATCCACCATCGTCGCCGTCGAACTCACTTCCACCGACTCGCTCGTCTGCCCCAGTTGCAGCGCCACATCCGCTCGCAGGTTAGCATCCACCGCCAGCACCAACCCCGGGCTCTTCCACCGTTTGAAACCGGTCGCCTCCGCCTCCACGGCGTAAATACCCGAAACCAGGCCCAGCACCTGATAAAATCCGGTCTCATCGGACAGAGCGTTTCGGCTCGTGCCGGTCAAAGCGTTCGTCACCTGGATCTTAGCCCGGCCCACGACCGCCCCGGAAGGGTCTTTCACATATCCGCTGATATTACCGTTGGTTTGTGCCCAGATCGGCACGAAAACGAAAAGGACCGCCGTCATACGAAGGATGGATATCATAATCTACCTCGCTCAACAATCGATTCACTGCGCCCGCGTTCAGCGCCATCCTAGCACAACAAAGTTCCTTAATGAAACTCCAGTTTCGATAACCTACGGTTAAGGGCGGGCGGCGAGACGCGCTGCTGGATTCCCACGCGTCCCAGATGATTTTGGGCGTCGTGGCTTGCCGGCGCGCCAGCGTTACTGGACTGCTCAAAGCACCGGGCCAATCCGTTACCCTCGACGCATTTACTCGCCGTTCGAGTCCGAATCGTAAATACAATCCCGTAATCTGCCGGAACCAACCCGACGGCCGGGGTGGCGGAGATTCCTGCGATTCCTGGTTGCCACGCTCTGATGCCATCTGCCGAAAAGGCGGTCAGTGAACTCGCCAACTTCTTCCGCTTGATCGAGGAAGAGTACCGCGCCGTCGGTCATCCCTTGCCGAGCGCATGAGCGTCTGTACTGCCGCGAGTCGCAGCCAAACTCGGATTCGAGCGCCCAAGAGGCACACTTTCTTCTTGCGAATCCTCGTTCGATAATATATTCTCATGTATTACATGAGAATGAGATCGCGAAATGAATAACGAGCTCCTGGTGATCCTTCTCGCCTTTGGAACGCTCGCCTTCCTCCGCGATGCGCTGCTCCTCGCCCAGATCCCTAACCTCGCCGCGCGGAAAGCACTCCTGCTTGGACTCCCCCTTGCGGCCTTTCTCCTCGGAGGGGAAATCGCCGACCGCCTCCCCCCTGCCCAGGCGACGAATCTCCTCCGCCTCACTCCAGTCTGGACCAGCCTACTTATCGCCCAAGCCCTACTCGCCTTATGGCTGCACCGCTCCTCCCCCGCCAAACCCCGCCCCATCTTAAGCCTTTGGGCCGGTCCCGTTTTTCTTTTCTTCGCGATCGCGATCACTTCCGTTCTCCTTCAGAATTCGCCCATTCCCAGCGGCCTACTAGCCGGCGTCTTCGCGGCTGCGATCTATTTCACGCTCGTTGCTGTTGCCTACCTCTTCTTCCGGACCCGGAGCCTCTCCCCCGCTTCCGTGCGCGATCTCCTCGCCGGGTTCCATCTCTCCACGCTGCTTCTCATCCCGTTCAACTCTACTGCCGGTCTCAACATGAACTCTATTCACGATCTCCTTTACGTTCTCTCGAATGCCTTCCTGCTCCCCACTCTCATCGGT
>Ga0163144_10008397_pt1 | contig 22365 bp, 20 predicted proteins | sample OliLak19BULKMAT1_FD_123175 | JGI IMG/M metagenome (GOLD analysis project Ga0163144, IMG submission 123175) | Freshwater microbial mat bacterial communities from Lake Vanda, McMurdo Dry Valleys, Antarctica - Oligotrophic Lake LV.19.BULKMAT1 | ecosystem: Environmental > Aquatic > Freshwater >... | reverse complement strand
TTCTCGTAATACTTCATTTCGGCGATCCGGGCCCGCGCCTGGAAGATGCGGGTCATGAAGTCCTGGTCGCCGATCGACCAGTCGGAGGCCGACGAGGTGAGCGATCCCATGGAGACTTCCGGGCCGCCGACATTGCTGCTGGCGAGAATATTGTCGGTGCCAACCGCCGTCAGCATCAGTACGCCCCGCGCCCGTTCGGCGCGCTCGGCGGCATGGTCTTCCATGCGATCGAACAGGCGGTAGATGTCCTGCTCGATGGCCTTGGGGGTTCCGCGGGCGGCGGGAACGCTCAGGCCGGCGGTCATCAGATATTCGTCACGGGACTGGCGGCGGTCGGCTTCTTCGATGGAGGCCTCGACCAGGAGGGAGGCGCCGTCACCTTCGAGGGCGGACAGTTTCTGCCCATCATCCTCGCGCATGTCATTCAGAAGTTCTTCGAGCGCTTTCTGCTTCTTCTCGAGGTCTGCGGTTTCCTTGGAGCGCTCTTCCAAAAGGGTGCGCTGGAGCGATTCGCGGGCGCGGAGGTCTTGGACCCAGCGCTCATACTTGGCGAGTTCCTTGCCTTCGCCGCCGGCCAGGGTCGTCTCGCCGCCGCCGAACACGAAGCTGGCCGTGGCAAAAACGGTCCAGCCAGCCAGGGCAGTCACGCCGGCGGCCATGATAGCCTGTTGCCAAGGGGATACGGAAATATACCGAACAGTGCCGCCGCTGCGGTGGTAGATCTGGCGTTCGGGGAATGCGCGATCGAACGTCGCCTTGAGGTTCGAACTCAACTTCGCCATGCAAGCAACCTGTAAGCTGGAAACTTCTTATGAAGCTGCAGAAACTTCTGCAGCCGGCTTCCCATTCCCCACATCATACATACCCAATTCGACCCGGGGTGAAACCCCCGCTTGCCATATATTTCGGCAATGTTCGCAGTTGAGCGTAAACTTCTCATTAACTCGATGAAAGTTTCAGCATTCATTGGCAAAAACCGGCCAGAAGCTGATTATTCTTCCAGCGCGGCCAGCACGTCTTCCGCATGCCCCTTGACCTTAACTTTAGGCCATACACGGACGATTCTGCCGTCCGGGCCGATCAGGAAGGTGCGCCGCGCCATGCCCATATAGGTCCGGCCGTACATCGATTTCTCCTCCCATGTGCCATAGGAATCGGAGACTTCGCCGGTTTCGTCGGTTCCGAGCAAAACCGTCAGGTTGTGTTTCGCGGCGAATTTCTCGTGCTTTGCGAGCGTGTCGCGCGAGATTCCCAGCAACGCTGCGCCGGCCTTCCGGAACGCGTCGGCGTGGGCAGAAAAATCGATGGCTTCCTGGGTACAGCCCGGTGTGTCGTCCTTGGGGTAGAAGTAGAGCACGAGGTGGCCGCCCGAGAAGTCCTTCAGGCGTTTCAGTCCGCCCGTCGTCTGGACGCTGAAGGCCGGGGCCTTGGTGCCGGGTTTCAGTTCAGCGCTCATGCTTTGCTCCTATGGTCTGGGCCTGTTCACGCAATTATAGTTTCTATGTGCCAATGGACCTGCGGCAACACCGGTATTTTTGAGGAGCCAGCGATTGGTCCGCCAGACCGCGTCTGTCATTGTCATGGAAATCCTCGGTGCCCTCGTTCTGGTGCTGATGGCGGCCAGCGCGTTGCTCCTGTTTCGCCTGTCGAGCGGACCGCTCGACCTCAGCCCATTTCGCGATGATGTAGAGCACGCCCTCACCGGTGCGCGCGACGGGCGCGTGGTCTCGATCGGCGCCTTGCAGCTCGAATGGTCGCCGGAATCGAAACGGGTCCAGATCACGGCGCAGGATGTCAGCCTGCTTGACGATGATGGTCGTCAGGCGGCAGAGGCGGCAAACTCGGAAATCGTGGTGTCGGCCTCGGCATTGCTGCTTGGCCGTGTGGAAGTGCTGCGCCTCTCTCTGCGCGATGGCTGGATCGGGCTGGATCATCAGGGCGGAAATCTCTGGACACTGGGCGGCGATCCGCTGCCGGAAATCAAGGCGCGCGTCCTGCCGACCACGCCGCAAGGCTGGATGGACTATGCCAACACGGTCCTGCCGGAATGGCTGGCTGCGCTGACCGAAACCGGCGAGACGCTGACCTTCGAATCGATCAGCTTCGACGGTTTCGAACTGCGCGTGCGCTCGGCCGATCTCGCCCTGCTCGGCACAGTGCAGCATACGACCGGCAACCTAACCCGCGGTGACGATGGCCTCAGCCTCAACCTGTCGGGCAGCGGCCTGGGCGAAGGTTTACCGGGCGGCATAGCCATCCGTATGCAGACGAGTGAGCGCGGCACGCGGATGCTGGCCGAACTGGGCGTTGCAGACTGGCCTCTGGGCGAACTGCTCCGCCGCACAGGTCTGGGCGCGGAGGGATCGCAGGGCCTCGATTCGGATTTCGAGGTGGCTGTCGGTTTCACCCAGAATGCCGGCATCGAAGACGTGCGCCTGAACGCCCGCAGCGGGGCAGGTACCCTGAAGATCAGCGACTGGGCGGAGCCTGTAAAGGATCTGCGCATCTCGGCTGCCTATGGCCGCGCGGATGATACGCTCGCGCTGACCCTGGAATCCACCGGCACCGGCGTGTTCAAGGGGCGCGCCGAGCTGGAGCTGGAGGATGCTTTGACGGGTACGGGCTTCCGCCCGTTCCGGCTCACCAGCCCGGCGCTGACCGCCAATCTGGTGCCGTTCCTGGAAGTGCCCCTCGATTTTGCGAGTGTCTCCGCGGCCGGTGAGGTCGATCTGGATGCGCTCGCGGTGCGCAAGGCGGCGGCAAAATTCGTCACCGGCGGTGCAGCCTTTGAACTCGCCGGCGACCTGGCGCGCACGCCGGAATGGAAAGAGGGCGAGGCCCCCCTGATCGGAACCCTGGATGCGAACGTGCCGGGGGCCTTGCCGCTGGAGACCGTGCTGGCGCTCTGGCCGGTCAGCCTCGGCAGCGGCGCCCGCGATTTCGGCAAGCAGCGGGTCGAGGCCGGAACGGCGCGCGATGCCAGGGGCCGCATCACGCTGCAGCGAGACAGTTTCGCCGAAGGCCACCTGCGCGACACCGACCTGGACGTGACCTTCGCGGTCGACGGCGCGCGCGTGAAGTTCCTTGACGATCTGCCGGCGGTCGAGAATGCCAGCGGCAATGGCCGGCTGACCGGCAACAGTTTCAAGGTCGTCGTCGACAAGGCCGACTATGGCGGCTGGGTGGTGACCGAGGGGCTGGTTGACTTTCCGGCCTTCAATCCGCGCGGCACCGAGTTTCGTGTATTCGCCAAGGGGCGCGGCCCGGCGCGCAATATCGTCCGTACACTGGCGGAGTCGCGGCTCGCGTTCGATCTGGATCCGGCGCGGGTCTCCGGCGACGCAGAGATGACGTATGAGATGTTCCGCCCGGCGCGCGATGATGTGGCCTTCGAGGAAATGCGCTTCACCGGTTTCGGTACCGTGCGCAATGCCGGCCTCAAGGGGGCGGCGTTTGGGTTCGATCTGAACAGCGCCGATGTGAAGGTGAACGTCGACCAGAACGGCATCGTCATGACCGGGAACGGCAAGATGGGGCCGGCGCCGGCCACGTTTGTCTGGTCGGACAGGTTCGCGGATGATGGCAAGCCGGCCGAGCTAAACGCGACGGGCGTGGTGACGGCGGATCTGCTCAACGGCCTCGGCCTGGTCGGGCGGGCCTACATGACCGGCGAGGCGCCGCTGACTGTCAAAGCCACGCTTGAGGGCGCCGATCTCGACACCGCGACCGTGCAGGTGGACTTCAAGGACGCCCGCCTGGATGTCGCGGAGATCGGCTGGCTCAAGCCGCGCGGCGGCGCGTCGAACGCAACGATCAACTATGCGCGGGCCGGCGAGAATGTGACGTCAAAGGTCCGGTTCTCCGCAGACGGCGCCGCGCTGGACGGCGACTTCACCCTTCGCGCCGCCGATTCGCGGCTCGTCTCCGCAGACCTGCGCCGCGCTTTCTTCCGCAACGTCGCAGATGTGAACGGCAAGATGAGCCGGGGCGCAGGTGACCAGCTCATCCTGACGCTGGGCGGCAAGCACCTGGACATTTCCGGCCTGATGCCCGGTCTGGGCGGCCTTGGCGGCGAGGAAGGCAAGGCGGGCTCGCCGATGACCCTGACGGCGGCGGTGGACCGGTTGACGCTTCGGCCCGGGCTCGACCTGCGTAGCGCCGAACTCGTGCTGATCACAAACAGGACCGGCCTGGAAACCTTGACCGCGAACGGGATCGCCGGCGGCGGCGCGCCGCTGGTCGCCTCGATTGACGCGAGTGGCAGCGGCCCGGCGCGTCTGAGCGTTACGGCCGGTGATGCAGGCTTCCTCGCGAGCGCATTCCTGAACACGGATTTCATCTCGGGCGGAACAGTGGAGATCACCGGCACGCTGGAGCAGGCGGCGACGCCCGCGAGCCTGATGGTGCAGATATCGGATGCGCGGATGAGCGACGCGCCGTTCCTGACGCAGATCCTCTCGCTCGCCTCCCTGCGCGGCCTCGCCGATACATTGGGCGGCGACGGCGTGATGTTCAGCCGGATCGACCTGCCGCTGAAGATTTCCGGGGGGCGCTACATCATCAACGGCGCCAAGGCGCAGGGGCCTGCGCTGGGCCTGACGGCAAGCGGCTTCATCGATTCCAAAACGGCCGACATCGAGATCGACGGTGTGCTGGTGCCGAGCTTCGGCATGAACTCCGCCCTCGGAGGCATTCCGATCCTCGGAGATCTTGTAGTGGGGCGCGACGGAGAAGGCGTCTTCTCGCTGACCTACGGCGTGCGCGGCAAGCTCGACAAGGCGAACGTCTCGGTCAACCCGCTCTCGGCCCTGGCCCCCGGAGTGATCCGCCGCATCTTCGAAAACCCGTCGGACACCAAAATCCCGGAAGCCAAACCGCGCGCCCCGGATGCCCCGCTACCGGCGGAGTTGCCGCCGATCAAGGACGAGACGTTTTAGCTCTTAGAACCCCTCTCCCGCCTGCGGGAGAGGGGGGAGTGTTACCCGGCCTTGATCAGCGCATGCCGCTTCTTGCCAGCCGAAATCTTGATCGCCCCATCCTTCAGATCAGCCGAAGAGACTTTCGCATTCGGATCGGTCACCGCCTCGTCATTGACGCGGATTGCGCCCTGTTCGATCAGGCGGCGCGCTTCGCCATTGCTCTTGGAGAGCCCTGCCGCCGTGCACGCCGCTGCGACCAGCATGCCGGCATCAAGCTCCGCCTGCGGAACAAGTGCCGTCGGCAGCGAGTCGGATGACGCACCCGCGCTGAACACAGCCTTTGCGGCAACCTCAGCTTCCTTTGCCGCCGCATCACCGTGCAGCAAGGTCGTTGCGGCGTTGGCGAGCGCGATCTTCGCGTCGTTGATCTCGGCGCCCTGCAGAGCTTCCAGCTGGACAATTTTGTCGAGCGGCAATTCCGTGAACAGCCGCAGGAACCGTCCGACATCCGCATCTTCGGTGTTGCGCCAGAACTGCCAGAATTCGTAGGGACTCTTGCGGTCCGCATTGAGCCAGACAGCGCCGTCGGCCGTCTTGCCCATCTTGGCGCCCGACGCGGTGGTGATCAGTGGACAGGTGAGACCGAACGCCGATCCACCCGCCACCTTGTGGATGAGGTCGACGCCGCCGACGATGTTGCCCCACTGGTCCGAGCCGCCAAACTGAACGCGGCAGTTCCGTGAACGGAAAAGTTCGAGGAAGTCGTAGGACTGCATCAGCAGGTAGTTGAACTCGAGGAAAGTGTAGGGTTGCTCGGACTCGAGTCGGCGAGCGACCGTTTCCTGCTTGATCATCGTGTTGATGGTGAAGTGCGTGCCAATTTCCCGCAACAGGTCGATGTAGCCGAGCTTGCCCAGCCAATCGTCGTTGTTGACCATGACGGCGTCGGTCGGGCCATCGCCGAATTTCAGGTACTTCGCATAGGCCGATTTGATCCCCTCGATGTTGGAGGCGATCTGCGCGTCGGTCAGGATCGGACGCGACTTGTCCTTGTCCGTCGGGTCGCCCACCTTGGTTGTGCCGCCGCCGATGAGCACGATGGGCTTGCCGCCACACTTCTGGAAGTGCCGCAGCATCATGATCGTCACCATGTTGCCGACATGCAGGCTGGTCGCCGTCGCGTCATAGCCGACATAGGCCACCGGAACCCCTGCCATGCAGTAGCTGTCAAGCTCGGCCGGGTGGGTGGCCTGCTTGATGAAGCCGCGCCAGCTAAGCTCGCGCAGGAATTCCGACTTGTATTCGCTCATGTTCTTGTGTCTCCGTGGAGCAGACGCGCGCCTAACACGGAAAGACCAGCTCTTGAACACGGCTACGGAAAAAACACCCGCCCCAACCACCCCGGTCTGGGTCGCAGGCTTCATGTCCGGCACCTCGCTGGACGCCGTGGACGCCGCCATGATCCTGACGGATGGGGAAAAGGTCACCGAATTCGGCCCGGCGGTGGAGCGCAAGTATTCACCGGCTGAACGGGCGGTCCTGCAGGCCGCAACCCATGCCGCGCGGGCCTGGGACTGGCAGGGTCCGGTGCCCGAGGCGCCGTTCAAGGCGGCGCTTGAGGTGATTACGCGAACCCACGCGGATGCCTGGCGGATGCTGACGGCCGAAGCCCGCGCGCCCCGTCCGCTGCTGGCGGGCGTGCATGGCCAGACGGTGCTGCACCGGCGCGCGCATCCGGGGGCGAAAGGCGCGACGCTGCAGCTGATCGATCCGTTTGCGCTGCGGGCGGCCATGGGTGTGCCGCTGGCGTGCGATTTCCGCTCGGCCGATGTCGAGGCGGGCGGACAGGGCGCGCCACTCGCGCCAGCTTATCACGGCGCGCTGATGGACCGTCTCGGCGGCGAGGCGGCGGTTGTGCTGAACCTGGGCGGTGTGGCCAACATCACGGCCCGGCTATCGGACGGCACCCTGATCGCCTGCGACACCGGCCCGGCCAACGGCCCGATTGACGAATGGGTCGAGCGCCACGGCCAAGGCACGCACGATGCGGGCGGCAAGCTCGCGTTGGCCGGTAAGGTGGACACCGCACGATTGGCGCGCCTGCTCAGCCATTCCTGGTTCTCGGAGAAGCTCCCCAAGTCGCTGGACCGGTATGACTTCAACGCCGGCATGGCGGAGGATCTGTCGCTGGAAGATGGCGCCGCAACGCTGACGGCGTTCTCCGCTGCGGCCGTGGCCGCCGGCATCGATCAGCTCCCCGAAAAGCCAGCGCGGGTGATCGCCTGTGGCGGCGGGCGTCATAATCCGGCGCTGATGGCAGCGCTGCGCGGCGCGCTGCCCTGCAAACTCATGTCCGCAGAAGAAGCCGGCTGGCGCGGCGACTCCATCGAAGCGGAAGCCTTCGCGTTCCTGGCCGCGCGCCGGATGCGCGAACTGCCGCTCAGCTGGCCCATGACAACGGGTGTCCCGGCACCGATAACGGGCGGGCAGGTTTTCCTCTAGGTGTTGGCAAGACCGGCGAGGCTCGCGCCCTCAAGCCGGTAAATCGTCCACTCGTCCATCGGCTTGGCGCCGAGGGAGAGGTAGAAATCGATGGACGGTTTGTTCCAGTCGAGCACCGACCATTCGAGCCGGCCGCAGCCGCGCTCGACGGCGATTTCCGCGAGACGTTTCAAAAGCGCCTTGCCGTAGCCTTTTCCGCGCTGGGCGGGGGCCACAAACAGGTCTTCGAGATAGAGGCCGGGCCTGGCGAGAAAAGTTGAGAAATTATGGAAGAAGAGTGCGAAGCCTTGTGGCCCGTTTCGATCCTCGATCAGCAACACTTCGGCATAGGATCGAACGCCAAAGAGGCTCTCGCGAAGCGAATCTGTATCCGCAACGCATACATCTGACAGCTTTTCATATTCCGCGAGGGCGCGGATGAACCGGAGAATCGTTTCCGTATCCCGTTCATCCGCGAACCTGATCTCTGCCATGCCGGGAAGCCCTATTCTTCGAAGTCGTCTTCTTCCTCGACCACGTCGGCATCGACGCCTTCTTCAGCCTCGAGGCGAAGCTTGTTCTCGGCTTCATCGAGGCGGCGCATCAGGTATTCTTCGCAGACGCCGAGCAGTTCTTCGCGCTTGTCCACGTAGAAGTGGTTGGCGCCCTTGATCTTGGCGCGCTCGACCTTGTGGCCCTTCTGGACGCGGACTTTCGACAGCGCGCGCTCGACGTCTTCCGGCGAGGCGATCGAATCGGAGTCTCCGGCGACGATCAGGCCCGAGGCCGGGCAGGGCGCGAGGAAGGAGAGGTCGTAATGGTTCGCCGGCGGCGAGATGGCGAGGAAGCCATCGATTTCCGGACGCCGCATCAGCAGCTGCAGCGTGATCCAGGCGCCGAAGGAATAGCCGGCGCACCAGACGAGACGGGGGCTTTCCGAGAGGTTCTCGACATAGTCGAGCACATAGGCGGCATCTTCGAGTTCGCCGATGCCCTGGTCGTACACGCCCTGCGAGCGGCCGACGCCGCGCGAGTTGTAGCGAAGGACGCCGAAACCCTGCCGTTCAAACAGCTGATACAGCATGATCGTGACCGGATCCTGCATGGTTCCGCCCGCTTTCGGGTGGGGATGCAGGATCAGCGCAATCGGCGCGCCCGGATATGGGGGCTCGGTATACCGCGCTTCGATCCGCCCTTGCGGGCCCGGAATGATGATTTCTGCCATCTGATCCTCGGCTGTTTTCAAGTGAAGCGGGCGAGATAGGCCAAATCGCCCGCAAAATGCAAATTTTTCTGCAGGGTGCGGTCTTGGCCGGAAAAGCCTATATAAGAAGCCATGATCTATGCCGACTACAACGCCACCGCCCCGATGCGGCCGGAAGCCCGCGAAGCCTTGCTCGCGGCGCTGGCGCTGGGCGCGGCGAATCCGTCCTCCGTGCACCAGTCCGGGCGGGCCGCGCGGGCTGTGGTGGAGAAGGCACGGGGCCAGGTCGGCGCGGCGATCGGCTCGCGGGCGGCGGACATCCTGTTTACCAGCGGCGGGACGGAATCGCTGGCGCTGGCGATCCAGGGCGCCGTTCTGGCGCTCGACGGCAAGGCAACGCTGATCGTGTCCGCCATCGAGCATGAATCGGAAAGTAAGGCCGCTGCCTATGCGGGCGCGCCGGTGGAGACAGCCTATGTTCTAGCGTCCGGTCAAGTGGACCTTGCAGACTTGAAAACCCGGCTCGGGTCCTGGGACCGGAACCTTAAAGGCCTGCCCATCCTCGTGCTGATGCTCGCGAACAACGAGACAGGCATTCTGCAGCCCGTCGCGGAGGCCGCAGCGCTTGTACGCGCTGCCGGCGGGCTGACCGTGTGCGACGCGGTGCAGGCCTTCGGCAAGGTGCAGGTCAATGCCGCGCTGCTGGGGGCAGACTATATCGCGCTGTCGGCGCACAAGATCGGCGGCCCGCAGGGCGTCGGCGCGCTCTGGCACCGGGCGGGAGCGCCGCTGAAGGCGCTGCAATATGGCGGCGGTCAGGAGCGGGGCCTGCGGTCCGGTACGGAGAATGTGGCGGGCATCGCCGGGTTCGGCGCAGCGGCCGACACTGCTGTGCGCGACCTGCCAAAATATGCCGCGTTGGCAAAGCACCGCAACGCGATGGAAGCCCGGCTCAAGGCCGAAGGCGGCGTCACTGTCATCGGCGAAACCTCGCTGCGCCTCGCGGGCACCTCCAATTTCGCCCGCCAGGGTTTCCGGGCGGAGACGCAGGTGATGGCACTGGACCTTGCGGGCGTGTGCGTTTCGGCGGGCTCGGCCTGCTCGTCGGGCAAGGTGAAGAGATCGCTTGTGCTGCTCGCAATGGGCGCAGATGACGCCCTTGCGGAATCGGCCATTCGCACCAGCTTCGGCTGGGACACCAAGCCGGAAGACTTCGACCGCGTCGCAGACGCCTGGCTCGAGGCTGCCCGGAGAACAGTATTGAAGGAAACCGCGTGATGGATTGCTGCGGCGGCATGGATGAGCACGACGAGACCTGCACCGAGGTGAAGGTGAAGGAAGGTATCGACGCGGGCACCGTCGCCGCGGCGAAGCGGCTTGAGTCGGAGAATTATTCGGCCGGCTTCATTACCGACATCGAAATGGAATTCGCGCCGAAGGGCCTGTCGGAAAGCACAGTGCGATTCATCTCCGCCAAGAAGGGCGAGCCGGAATGGCTGCTGGAATGGCGCCTTGATGCCTACCGCCGCTGGCTGACGATGGAGGAGCCGGTCTGGGCGCGGGTGAACTATCCGAAGATCGACTATCAGGCTTTCTATTATTACGCCGCGCCGAAGAATGCCGCGAAGTACAAGTCCATCGACGAAGTGCCGAAAGAAATTCTCGACACCTATGCCAAGCTCGGCATCCCGCTGCGCGAAGCGGAAGTGCTGCTCGGCGTCGAAGGCGCGGCAGAGACAGCGGCGACGGCGCGCGAGAAGCCGCGCATTGCCGTGGACGCGGTGTTTGACTCGGTATCGGTCGCGACCACGTTCCGCGAAGAGCTGAAGAAGGCCGGCGTGATCTTCATGTCGATTTCCGAAGCCGTGCATGAGTATCCGGACCTGGTGCGCAAGTATCTCGGCACGGTTGTTCCGGCGACGGACAATTACTTTGCAACGCTGAACACGGCCGTGTTTTCGGACGGCACGTTCGTCTATGTACCCAAGGGCGTGCGCTGCCCGATGGAGCTGTCGACCTATTTCCGCATGAACGCGGAAAGCACCGGCCAGTTCGAACGTACACTGATCATTGCCGATGAAGGCGCCTACGTCTCCTATCTCGAAGGATGCACTGCGCCGATGCGCGACGAGAACCAGCTGCATGCCGCGGTGGTCGAACTGGTGGCGCTGGACGATGCCGAGATCAAGTATTCGACGGTGCAGAACTGGTGGCCGGGCGATGAGAACGGCAAGGGCGGCATCTATAACTTCGTGACCAAGCGCGGCGATTGCCGCGGCGCGCGCTCCAAGATTTCCTGGACACAGGTGGAGACGGGTTCGGCGATCACCTGGAAATATCCGTCCTGCGTGCTGCGCGGCGATGACAGCGTCGGCGAGTTCTACTCCATCGCAGTGACCAACGGCCGTCAGCAAGCCGATACCGGCACCAAGATGATCCACCTCGGCAAGCGCACGAAGAGCCGGATCATCTCTAAGGGCATCTCCGCCGGCAAGTCGGACAACACCTATCGCGGCCTCGTCTCGATCCACAAGAAGGCGGAAGGCGCGCGCAATTTCACGCAGTGCGACAGCCTGTTGATCGGCGACAAATGCGGCGCGCATACCGTGCCCTATATCGAGAACCGCCGCGCCGACGCGCAGCTGGAACATGAGGCGACGACGACGAAACTCTCGGAGGACCAACTCTTCTACGTCCGCCAGCGCGGCATCGGCGAGGAGCAGGCGGTGGCCCTGCTCGTCAACGGCTTCGTGCGCGACGTGCTGCAGGAATTGCCGATGGAATTCGCCGTGGAGGCGCAGAAGCTTCTGGAAGTCAGCCTTGAGGGTAGTGTGGGATAATGATGAAGTCGGGATTTGCAGGCCTTGCGCTGTTGATGGCGGCGGCGTGCACGCCAGCGCCTGAAGTTGCTCCGGCGGCGGATGAAACCGCAGGGGCGGCGAACGAGACGGCCACGCCGACCTGCAAGGATGCCGAAGCGGCGACCGGCACCATGATTCCGAAAATCGACCTTTGCAAAATCGAGTTGGGCGACGGCCAGCCGGCCGTGTTCGTTTCGTCGGATCCCATGGTCGACGGCGAAGGCACACTGCGCGTCGAAATCGCCGAGGCGGATGGCACGTCGCTGCAGCTGATCGATGAGACCGCCACCGGCGCCTACACCTATCCCTATGTCGAGGATATCGACGGCGACGGCGCGGTCGATATCATGGTGCCCCTGCTGACCGGCAACGTGAACACGAGCTATGCCGTCTGGCTGAAAGGTGCGGACGGGATGTTCTTCCGGGCCGGCGAGCTGGGCGGTGTCAGTATCGGACACACGCCGGAAGGCCTGATTGCCGCTTCGGGACGCTCCAGCGCTTCGGAATGGGAAACCGGGTATTTCCGGGTGTCCAACGGCGCCTTCGAGGAAATCGCCGCCGTGGTTAACCGCGCGGACCCCGAACCGGGCGAGCCGCCCCTGACAGTGCCAGCCTGCGAGGTTATCAGGGTCGCCGAAGGCGTTGACCCTGCGCCCTTCTGCCAGACTGTGCCCGCCACCCCGGGCTGATCCGGCCCGGAACTTGCTGCGTTTCCTCCCGAAACGGCCGCTCCGAGCCGTCCGGGAGGATACCATGTTGAAAGAACTCGCCGCCCTGGCCGTGATCTGCGTCGCCGTATTTCTTGCGCCGCTGATGGCCGCTGCGGGCTGAAATCAGGGGAAACCCGTATTGCGCCTGCGGCAAACTCCGCTTTGTGCTTTCAAATCCCCTCCGGGCGCCCTAAATCCCCTGCATGTTGAAGATTGAAAACCTGTCTGCCACCGTCGGCGAAGGCGAGGATGCGAAAACCATCCTCAACGGCCTTTCGCTCGCCGTTCCAACCGGCGAAGTGCACGCCATCATGGGGCCGAACGGCGCCGGTAAATCCACGCTCTCCTATGTGCTGACGGGCCGCGAAGGCTACGCTGTCACCGGCGGCAGTGCGACGCTCAATGGCGCAGACATTCTGGCGCTGGAGCCTGAGAAGCGCGCGGCGGCGGGCCTGTTCCTGTCCTTCCAGTATCCGGTCGAAATTCCCGGCGTGCCGGTGATGACCTTCGTGCGCACCGCGATGAACGCGCAACGCAAGGCGCGCGGCGAGACAGAGATTTCGGCGCCGGATTTCATCAAGAAGTCCCGCGAGATTGCCAAGGTGCTGAGCCTTGATCCCGAGATGCTGAAGCGTCCGGTGAATGTCGGCTTCTCCGGCGGCGAGAAGAAGCGGCTCGAGATCTACCAGATGATGATGCTGGAGCCGCGCTTCATGGTGCTGGACGAGACCGATTCCGGGCTCGACATCGACGCGCTGCGCACGGTGGCCGAAGGCGTCAACGCCCTGCGCGCGCCGGACCGGGGCATGCTGGTGATCACGCACTACCAGCGCCTGCTCGACTATATCAAACCGGATAAGGTGCACGTGCTCGCCAAGGGCCGCATCATCAAGACGGGCGGGCCGGAGCTCGCGCACCGGCTTGAGGCCGAAGGCTATGACGGCGTGCTGGCGGAGGCCGTGTGAGCACCGCCCTCAAGGATTTGATCCGTAATCCGACGATTGCCGAACTGGAGCTCGTCGCGCGCTTTGCGGCGCTGAAGGCGGACCCGCGCCGCGAACGGTTGTTCGAGGCGTTTGCGCAGACAGGACTGCCGGGCCGCCGCATCGAAGGCTGGCGCTGGACAGATTTCAAGGCAGCGGTCACCTCGCTGGATGTGCCGAAGACGGCACCTGCGCGCGATCCGCTGGCGCGGGACGGTGTGGCGACGCTGCGCTTCACGCCCGCAGGTTATACCGCGCCGGCGGCGCTGCCTGCCGGATTGAAGCTGCTGGCGAAAGACGATGTGCAGGCGATGGGCGGTGCAGAGGATGCGCCGCTCGGCGCGCTCGCCGCTGCGCTTTCGGGCGGCAAGACGCCGGGCACATTGCTGGTGGATGTGAGCGCCGGGGCGCCGGTGCATCTGCACATGGTGTTCGAGGGACCGGGCGCGATCAACGCCGCGCGTATCGTCTTCCTCCTTCGTCCGGGTGCGGAGCTTCATGTCTCGGAAAGCCATCTCGGCGGCGCCGCGTTTTCCACGGCGCTGATCGAGTTCACGCTGAACAAGGGCGCGCGCCTCCATCGCACGGTCTACCAGATCGGCGGCGCGGGCGAGGCGCAGGCAGTGACGGCGATGATCGAACAGGATGCGGGCGCCGAGAGCGTGCAGACGACGCTCGCGTTCGGCGGCAAGATCGCGCGCCTCGAGACGCGCCTCGTGCACCGCGAGACGGGATCGAAGGCAACAATCAATGCGGCCTATCTGGCCGGCGCGGGTCTGCAGGCGGATATCACGACACATGTGCGCCATGGCGCCCCGGCGTGTGTGACACGCCAGCTGACCAAGGGCGCTGTTCTGAATCGCGGGCGCGGCGTGTTCCAGGGCAAGTTCCATGTGCCGCGCACGTCGGGCCAGCAGACGGACGCCTCCATGCAGCACAAGGCACTGCTGCTGGAAGAAGGCGCGGAAGTATTTGCGATCCCCGAACTCGAAATACTCGCCGACGATGTTCAGTGTGCGCATGGAAATACTTCCGGCGCGCTCGATGCGGCGCAGTTGTTCTATCTGCGCCAGCGCGGCATTCCGTTGGTGCAGGCGCGGGCGATGCTGACCGAGGCTTTCATTGCGCAGGCCTTGGAAGGCGCAGGCGATCTGGAAGACGCCCTGCGCGCCGAAGCGCAGGCCTGGCTGAACCATGCCGCGTAGTCTCGACCTGTCCGCCATCCGCGCCGAGTTCCCGATCCTGTCCCGCCAGGTGAACGGGCATCCGCTGGTCTACCTCGACAATGCCGCCAGTGCGCAGAAGCCGGACGCCGTGATCAACGCGATGGCAAACCAGATGCGCACGGCTTACGCCAATGTGCACCGGGGGCTGCATACGCTGGCCAACGAGACGACCGAGGCCTATGAGGCCGCCCGCGAGACCGTGCGCGCCTTCCTCAATGCGCCGTCCACGGACAATGTCATCTTCACCAAGGGCTCGACCGAGGGCATCAATCTGGTGGCTGCGGCGCTCGGCGCGCGGATCGAGCCGGGTGACGAGATCGTGCTGTCGATCATGGAGCACCATTCCAATATCGTGCCCTGGCATTTCCTGCGCGAGCGCCACGGCGCCGTACTGCGCTGGGTGGGGCTCACGGAGGATGGCTCGCTCGACATGGACGCGATGCGCGCTGCCATCGGGCCGAAGACCAAAATGGTCGCCGTCACCCACATGAGCAACGTGCTCGGCACGGTGACGGATGTGGCGGCGATTGCGAAACTCGCCCATGCAGCGGGCGCCGAAATCCTGATTGATGGCAGCCAGGCGGCGGTTCACCTGAAGATCGATGTGCAGGCGCTCGGCTGCGACTGGTATGTGATGACCGGGCACAAGCTCTACGGGCCGACCGGCATCGGCGCGCTCTACGGCACCTCCGAAGCGCTCGCCCGCGCGCGTCCTTATCAGGGCGGCGGCGAGATGATCGAAGTCGTCGAGACCGACCGGATCACCTACAACACCGCGCCGCACAAGTTCGAAGCCGGCACACCGCCGATTATCGAGGCGATCGGCCTTGGCGCCGCGCTGCGCTGGATGGGGCAGTTCGACGCCGCCGATGTCGCCGCCCATGAGCATGCGCTCTACACGCGCGCGCGCGAGGCCCTGCGCAGCATCAACGGACTGAAAGTGCACGGCGAATCGCCCGGCAAGGGGGCGGTCCTGTCCTTCAGCCTCGAAGGCGCCCACCCGCACGACCTCGCCCAGATCCTCGACCGTTACGGTGTCGCGATCCGCGCCGGCCATCATTGCGCCCAGCCCCTGATGCAGCATCTCGGCGTTTCCGCCACCGCACGGGCGAGTTTCGCCCTATATAACACGGTAGCGGAGGTTGATGCCTTTGCCGAAGCGCTCGCCAAGGCGCGGAAAATGCTGGTATAGGGAGCTACATGGCAGACGATATGGCATCCCGGGACACGATGAACGCGGCGGAAACGCCCGCGGAATCGGCGATTCCCCAAGCGGAACTCGACCGGATGACGGACGAGCTGATCGCCGCATTCAAGACGGTGTTCGACCCCGAAATTCCAGTGGACGTCTATGAGCTTGGATTGATCTACAAGGTCGACATCGATGACGACCGCAAGGTCGATATCGAGATGACCCTGACCGCGCCCGGCTGCCCGGTGGCCGGCGACATGCCGGGCTGGATCGAGAATGCGGCGAAGACGGTCGAAGGCGTGGCCGACGTCGAAGTCCGCCTGACCTTCGATCCGCCCTGGACGCCCGCGCGCATGTCCGACGAAGCGCGCCTCGCGCTGAACATGCTCTGATCTGGTTGGGGCCTACGCCCCGGTCAGCCTCGGCAGCGCCTTGCAGAAGCGTTCCACGTCTTCCAGCTTGCCCATCGAGACGCGGCTCCACGCCGCGTAGTCCATGTACTGCCCGCGAATGGAAATCTTCTCGGCCGCCATCGCCTTTTGCAGGTCGTTGGCCGGTTTGCCGCTCTGGAAGTAGACGAAGTTGGTCTGGGATTTCAGATAGGGCAGGCCACGCGTGTCGAGGGTCGCCTCGACCCTCTGGCGGCCTTCGACGATCTTGCGCTTCGAATAGGTGATGAAGGCCTCGTCATTGTAGCAGGCGATGGCGGCGGCGGTGGACGTGCAGGGCGCCCAGGACATCACGGCCGAACGTATCTTTTCCGCCGTCTCGGCCGACGAGATCGTGTAGCCGACGCGGATGCCGGCCATGCCGTAGATTTTCGAGAAGGTGCGGGTGACGATCACGTCCTTGCCTTCCTTGACCAGCGGCACGCAGGTGGTCGCCGCTTCGTCATCGGTCAGTTCGATATACGCCTCGTCCACCACCACAGTGGTCTTCGCGGCCATGCTCGTCACGGCCGGGCGGATCACGCTGCCGGGCGTTGTCAGGCCCGTCGGGTTGTTCGGATTGCACAATTGCACCATGCCGGTTTCCGGCGTGATGGCGGCCTCTATGCCTGCATAGTCGATTTCCATGCCGTCCGTGAGCGGAACACGTGTAATGCTCGCAAGGCCGAGTTTCGCAGCATAGAGCGCCGTCGTGTCCCAGAACAGACGCGGCGCCACGATCGGGCCTTTGGGGCCATAGACGAGGGCGATGGCGCTGAGCGCTTCGCCGGAACCCGTGGTCACCACGATCTGTTCCGGCGCGACCCCGTGGCGATCCGCGATCAACTTCATCAGCGTGAAGAGGAAGTCCTCATTGGTATAGTAGGCGCCCTTTTCAGCAGCTTGCTGGATGGCGGTCAGGGCCGACGGCGCCGGCCCGTAAGGGTTTTCATTGCGCGAGAGCAAGGCAAGACCATCGGCTGGCCCCAGCAGCGGGAGGGCAGATGCCGGACCGGTTGGAAACGCGCCGGTCGCTTCGGCGAGCGCACTTGAAGAACCGGTCGCGCAGGCGGCGAGGCTGGCGGCCGCGCCGAGTGCGCCGCCCGAGAGGATGCCGCGGCGTGTCAGTCTATATCCCATGGTCTTCCTCCGGAATGTGGATAGCGAGTTCGGTTGTGATCGGTGTTGCTTCGACATGCAGCGGCAGACTGCGGCCTTGCGGCGCGAACGCGCTGAGCAGCATCAGGCTGGACGTAAAGAGCAGGTAGACGCCGAGCGCGCGGCGCAGGTGCGCAGCGTTGAGGCTGTGCGCCATCGCAACGCCCCAGGGCGCGGTGATCAGGCTCATCGAGATGATGGCGAGCGCAGCGATGACGTTCACATAGCCGATGGAGCCGTAGGGCAGGCCGGTTTCGCCAAGGCCGCCAAGAATCGAACCGATGGTGCCGGGCACGGCGATGATGGTGCCGAAGCCAGCGGCTGTAGCGACCGCGCGGTGCATCGGTTGGCCGCTGAGCGTCATGATCAGCACGGCAGGCGTGCCGCCGCCGATGCCGAGCAGCGTGCAATAGCCGCCGAGGATGCTGCCCAGGCCGCCGCGCAACATGCCGGTGGGCATCTGGTTCGCCATGGGTCCGTTTCGCGTCAGCACCGGGAAGAGGAAATGCCAGGCCATGATGAATACACCGACACCGAAGGTGGTCTTCAGCGCCTGGCCATCCAGATATTGGGCTACGAGCAGCCCGAGGAGGACGCCCGCGACGACCCAGGGCGTCCAGCTTTTCAGGATCTCGAAATCGACCGCACCTCGCCGCGCGTGCGCCTGAACGGACCTCAGCGACGTGAAGATGATGGTGGCGAGCGAGGTGCCGATGGCGACATGCATGATCTTGTCGCTGTCACCGCCGGTGCCCAGCAGGGCGAGCACCGAGGCAAGCGCCGGCACAACGACGAATCCGCCGCCGATGCCGAACAGGCCGGCCACGAAGCCCGCAAGCGCGCCTGCGGCCAGCATGGCCGCAATGAACATCAGCGTGTCGCCCGTGATCGCCAAAATCTGCTCCTGCCGGCACTCCGGCTCGAAACCGGGTTACGCCTCTGGTCGGCAGGCGCAATTCGATTAGGCCGGTTTCGGCCGGGAACCGGGTAATTCGGCGTGAGGCGATGGCCGTTTGACCACCCGGGAGTCAAAACTTGGGCAGCGGGGCGGCCCTTGATCTTGGCGCCCCAATCGCCCACCTATGGGGCATGGCCAGACGACCCCGCCCGAAACCGGTAACCCTTTCCGACGCAGCCAGCCTGCGCGTGCGCGAAATCATGGATGAGCGCGGCCTCGGCTACCTGCGTGTCGGCGTCAAGAATGGCGGCTGCGCGGGCATGGAATATGTCATGGACTATGCCGCCGCACCGGCCCAGCTGGACGAAGTGGTCGAGGATAACGGCGTCACCATCGTGATCGATGCGAAGGCCGTATTGTTCCTGCTCGGCAGCGAACTCGACTACGAGATCACGCCGCTGCACGAGAAATTCGTGTTCCGCAATCCGAACCAGACCGACGCCTGTGGCTGCGGCGAAAGCGTCACGATCGTCCCCGCCACGGCGGAATGATTGTCCGCAGTTTTGCGCCGATTGCGGCGCCGGATGCGCATACCCTGATCCTCGGAAGCATGCCCGGCATCGCCTCGCTGGAGGCGGGCCAGTACTACGCCCATCCGCGCAACGCTTTCTGGTCCATCATGGGCGCCTTGTTCGGCGCAGGGCCAGACCTGCCGTATACGGAGCGACTGGCGCGGCTGAAGGCCGAAGGCGTTGCGGTCTGGGATGTGCTGCAGGCCTGCGAACGCGAAGGCAGCCTGGATTCAAACATCCGCAGCGAAGTCCCCAACGACTTCGCCGGCTTCTTCGCCGCGCATCCGGCCATCCGCTGCGTTGGCCTCAACGGCGGCAAGGCGGCGGCGAGCTTCCGCAAGCACGCAGCCCACAGCCTGCCTGCAAGCGCGGTGGCGCACATTCTCCCGTCCACCAGTCCGGCGCATGCAGCGCGTGGATTGGAAGAGAAGTGTGCGCTCTGGCGGGTAGCACTTCTTCCTTGAACCCCTCTCCCTTGGGGTCGCTCAGGAAATCGTATACGATTTTCCGCGCGAGTCTCCCTACGCTTTGCGCGGGGAGGGAACAGGTCGTCTCTTGAGAAGCGTGAGTTCTGCCCAGCAGTGCAATGGGTCCCCTCCCCGGAACGGGGAGGGCTAGGGTGGGGCGAGGCAAATGGAAACGCCTCAGGCCTTCTCGAACGCCGCCAGATTGTCCGCCGTCGGCTTGGCTTCCATGCCGTTAGGCGGATCGGGGATGAGGGTGGCGCGGCGTACCGGCTGGCCCGTCGCTTCGGCGACGAGCTCGGCGGTGCGCGATTCCACGGCCTCGGTGAGGCGCGCGATGAATTCTTCCTTCGGCAGGCCGGGCGGGATCGGATCCAGAAACTCGATGACCGCCCGGCCGCCGCGCGTCGGTTTCTCCTGCTGCTGCCAGAACACACCAATATTCGTGGCCACCGGCACGACCGGCACGCCCATCGCTTCGGCCATGTGCCAGACGCCGGATTTGTATCGGAAATGGTAGCCGACCGGCGCGAGGTGGCCTTCGGGATAGATCAGCACCCGGCGGCCGTCATCCTTGGCTTTCTGCATGCCATCGGCGAGCGAAGAGGCTTTCTTCTCGCCGCCGCCGCACGTGTCGATGACGATGGCGCCGAGCTTCTTCAGGATGCCGGAGACAAGCGGGAAGCGCTCAAGATGGTCGCCGGTCACGAAGGCAAGATTGGGCACTTCCGGGTAGACGAGAAAACCGTCGCCCCAGCTCTGGTGTTTCGCGGCAACGACAAAGGCGCCTTGCGGCAGGCGTTCGCGCCCGCGCACGTCCTTGCGAATGCCGGCGATCAGGCGCAGCGCGAGGTTCATGGCGCGCGTGTAGCTCTTGATGATGGCACGCACAGGCCCGTGCCCGGGCCAGGCGAGAAAGGGGAGCGACGCGAGAATGTAGATGACCGAGAGCACGTAGTAGGCGATCTGGAAGAGAGTGCCGCGCATGTAGGGATGCTCCGTAGGCGAAGGATCAGGCAGATTTCAGCACGGCCAGAATGGCGCGGGCCAGCGCCGGAGCGTGCTGTGACAACGGCCCCGGCAAGCGATTGTAGATCTTGTTCTGCCCAGCCTGCATCACGACGCCGAGCGCCATGGCTGCCTTCAGGGCGGGGTCGCCTTTGGGAATCGCTCCCGCATCCATCAGCCCGCTGATGATCCGTTCGGTCACCGAGACAGGGTCGTCCTCGCGGCGCTTGTCATAGGGCAGGTAGCGGTTCATCGAGACGAGGTGAAACGAGAACAGCAGGAAGTCTTCATCCGCCAGCTTGCAGTAAGCGGTGACGGCGGCATTCACTTTCACGTCGAGGCTACCGTTGCTGGTCAACGCTTCGGCGATCAGCTGCGACAGCCGGTTATGCGTGGCCTGGAACAGCGACAGGGCAAGTTCGTCCTTGCCCTTGTAGTGGCGATACAAGGCGCCTTCCGACACGCCGGCCTTGTCGGCAATCTCGCGCGTCGTGGCGGCGTCCACGCCTTCATGGATGAACAGCTTCAATGCTGCACGCTCGATCTTCGGCTTCGCGTTTCGCACGCGCGGCTTCTTGTCGGGCTGCGGATCAGAAGCGGTTTTGGCCATGCGGAAATCTCCGTTCCAGAGAGATCTACATAGCAGGCACCAGCCCTATTTGCAAGTGATCATTCGCTCACTTTTGGGGTGAATTCGTGAATGGCGCGTAAACCATTGGAGGGGGAGAGCGAGGCAAAAGCTGCCGGGCGGCTTGTGCAACAAAATCCGCCCCCTCCCGAAACAAAATCCCCAGTCGCCTCAAGTGCCTGAAAGATTTCTCCGGAAAACCTGCGCCACACCCCTCCGGCCGGGGTTACACTCAGCCTCACACTCGCCCACCCACACCGTCGGATGGAGGCCGCAGGCCGAAATCCGCTCGCCCCGAGAGAGGACGAGAAACAAACGATACCAAGTGATAAAAAATGAGAATCAATGAGAGAAAATCGACACGCGGAATACAAAGCCTGCAACAAGATGAGACCGTCTGGCGAGGGAACAAGGAGACTTGAGCCTACACAAAACCGCGCTGCGGCAAAATAAAACCCATCCCCTTCAAGCCGCTATGAAATTCGCCCCCAGTCCTTGCGCAACACCTCCGCCCACGGAGCGATCAAAAATCCATGGCCAAACGCAAACCGGGCGCACCGCCTGGTGCGCCCGGAAAGCGTGTTCGATTGTGAAGGGCCGCCTAGGCGAGCACGTCGATCCGGTAGCTTTCGATGACGGTATTGGCGAGCAGCTTCTCGCACATTTCCTTGACGCGCTTCTCGGCGTCCGCCTTGGCAAGACCATCCTCGAGCTCAAGCTCGATGACCTTGCCGACGCGCGCGGCTTCAACTTCGCCGTAGCCCATCCGCGCCAGCGTGTCGGCGACGGCCTTGCCTTGCGGATCAAGAACTCCGGCTTTCAGGGAGACGTGAACGACAGCTTTCATTTGCTGCCCCCGGTGAAGCTGACGACATTGTCCGTGTCGCCCGATTCCTTGATGATCCCAAGACGGCGTGCGACTTCGGCATAGGCCTCTGTCACGCCGCCCAGGTCGCGGCGGAAACGGTCCTTGTCGAGTTTCTCGCCAGTCTTGTTGTCCCACAGGCGGCAACTGTCCGGGCTGATCTCGTCGGCCAGCAGGATGCGCGGCATGTCCTGGTCGCTCTCGAAATACCGGCCGAACTCGATCTTGAAATCGACCAGCCGGATGCCGGCGCCGGCGAACAGGCCGGACATGTAATCGTTCACGCGCAGGGCGAGAGCGATGATGTCATCATATTCCTGCGGCGTGGCCCAGCCGAACGCCGCGATGTGTTCTTCCGAAACCATCGGATCATGCAGGGCGTCGCTTTTGTAATAGAACTCGACCAGCGGACGCGGCAGTTGCTGGCCTTCCGGCATGCCGAGGCGGGTGGAGAGGGAGCCAGCGGCGATGTTGCGCACCACGACTTCCAGCGGGATGATCTCGACCTTGCGGATCAGCTGCTCGCGCATGTTGAGCCGGCGGATGAAGTGCGTCGGAATACCGATCGCGCTCAGCTGGGTCATGATGAATTCGCTGATGCGGTTGTTCAGAACGCCCTTGCCGTCGAGCACGGCTTTCTTCTGAGCGTCGAAGGCCGTTGTGTCGTCCTTGAAATACTGGATCAGCGTGCCGGGTTCCGGCCCCTCATAGAGGATTTTCGCTTTTCCCTCATAGACGATGCGCCGTTTGCTCATCTTGATCCGGCCC
>Ga0163144_10008396_pt1 | contig 22366 bp, 9 predicted proteins | sample OliLak19BULKMAT1_FD_123175 | JGI IMG/M metagenome (GOLD analysis project Ga0163144, IMG submission 123175) | Freshwater microbial mat bacterial communities from Lake Vanda, McMurdo Dry Valleys, Antarctica - Oligotrophic Lake LV.19.BULKMAT1 | ecosystem: Environmental > Aquatic > Freshwater > Lake... | reverse complement strand
TTACAATGTATGAAAGAATGTCAAATTGTTACACAAAAATAATATTTTTTTATGGTTATCTCCTAATTTTTATCTATTTATTTTTGGAAGTTAGACAAAAAATTACGTCTGCAAATTTTAAAATATTTTATCTTCCTTGTCTCTCTAAAAATAGTAGCTATTTCTTCTGCTTGCATTTGGCTTATTGATACATTTTAGACTGATTTAAGAGAGATAAAAAAAGTTCTTACTATTTTTTTGGTAAAGCTCATAAAGCATACGTATATTTGGAGAAAAAGTCTAGAATGATTGGAGACATTTTTGCAAAAATATTAGCAGGCTCGGCAGTAGGCTATATTACTAACTACCTTGCCATCCAGATGCTTTTTCAAGAATACTTAAAAGTAAATAGAAAAGGCTTTAAATTTAGCTTGGGTGGAGTCATTATTAAAGAAAGGCAGGAGTTTGAAAGACAGATTTCACGCTTGGTAGAGAGTGATGTAATTCATCATCGTGCCATTGATACTGAGTTACGCAAACCTGCATTTGAGAAAGCTCTCAAGCAAATTGTAGATGATATATTTGAAAAACAGCTCGCCACAGCAGTTTCACCTTCCTTATTAGTAGGTGATATTCCTGCGCTCGAGACAAGTTTTTCATCTCTCAAAACCTTACTTAAAACCAATCTTCAAACCCAAAGTGCTGATTTCATTTCCTCAGGCTTAGCAAAGATAGATTTATCAGATATTTTATCTCCTCAGCAGATTGAGCATGTTTCTGAACAAGCTACCCTCCTACTATCTGAATTTTTAAGCAAAGAGTATGATTTTGAGTCACTTCTAAAAAGTGTATTTTTAGGTCTAGAAGGGCAGTCGCCAAAAGCATTTATCCCCTCTTCAGCAGGTAAAGTCATAGGAGAAAATTTAGGGAATCACTTTAAAGATTTTCATAACTTCTTAAAATATAATTATGCTCATTCTTTAGAAGACCTCATCCAGACTACTTCTCAAAAATCTGATTTTGATACTCTTATCAATCAATTAGCCGCTCAGGCAGCTCCTAGAAAGCTAGACACACTGCTTCGCCGTGAAAATTTAGACCATTTGCCAGAAGCAGTCGCTGTTCATTTGCGTGAGTTATTTCAGTCTGAGGTAAGTACGGATATTATTCAGACACTTTTAAAGTTTTTACTCAGTGTATTTAAAGAAGAAAAATCCACTCTTTTTGAGTTACTTTCAGATGAGCTAAAACAGACTTTTGAGAGTTTTCTAGCAGAGCGATTACCCGATTTACTTTCTACACTTATCCCTTGGATTCGCAGTAAAAAGATTAAACTAGAAGTACTCATTCAAGATGCTTTTAGAGATAATACCAATCTATTTGGGAGGGCTTTGGTTACTCTTTTTATAGGAAATGTAGGCAAATATGTAGGCATAGAGGCTAAACTATCAGATTTGATAGAAAAACAAGATACCAGCGTCTTGGCAAAACAGGCTTCTAGTTATTTGTTAGATTACCTGAAAAACAACTCTATCGGGGAAATAGTCCAACGCTTCAATGAGCAAAAAATACTAGATACTCTTACGCCTGTCTTGACCAAAAATATTCAAGAATCAGTTGCTAGTTTTAAACTAGACAAACTTCAAAACTTATTTGATAGGCCTATTGCTGATTTTTTCTCAGAAGACAAAATAGCCCAAGCACTTCATCAACTTAAAGATACTGCATTAAATGAATTTGTACTTGAAAAAGGCATTTTCTCAGAAAAACTGGACTCACTGCTCCAAAGCAGAATAAAAAAAGGCATAGAAAAGCTACAAGAAACACCTTTTGAAAAGTTTTTCCCTCCTGAAAAATCGTCTGACTATGCTCAAAAACTAAAAACTTCTTTGACTGATTTTATACCCCAAAATCAAGATCAAATAAAAGCTTTTATTCAAAGCGAAATCACAAAATTTATACAAAATAGAAATGCTGATAGTCTTGCTCAACAGCTTGATATTCAAGCAGATGCTTTATTAATTCAAGCTTTAGATACTTTCACACAAAAAGAATTTGAAAAGATTAGCATACAACCCTTGCACCAATACCTCCAAAAACTATCTCATTTAGAGGGCTTGAGTGAGCAACTAGGAGGCACTATCAAGGAGTACTTATTACAGAATCTTCCTCAAATTATGGAGGGACGCATCGCTGATTTGGTGAGTGATAACCTCTCCAAACAACCTGATACACGCCTAAGAGATATGGTCAGAAAGGCAATGGGCGAAGAACTAAGACCTTTGAGCTTTTTTGGAGGAATGTTAGGGGCAATTACTGGGGGAGCACTTTTAGGACTTCCTTCTTTTAGTAGTACTGGACTTGCTCTTGCGGTCTCAGGTACGGCGTATGGTCTTACGGGTTGGGGTACGAATTGGCTGGCTATCAAGATGCTTTTCAAACCCTATAATCCCATTAAAATACCAGGTTTGAAGCGAAATGTACCCTTCACTCCAGGAGTTATCGCCAAGCACAAAGGACGCTTTGCACAAAGTATGGGGCGATTTATTGGGGATAGATTACTGAATCAGGAAAACCTTCAAGGTAATTTTTCTAATAACCAAGAACGCCTAGAACAAGCTATGCGAGAGGTGCTTCTCAAAGATAATTATGCTTTTTTAAATAATTTATTAGTCAATCATCAAGAAACGATTAGTCAAGATTTGACAGAGTCATTCTTTGATATTTTTGAGCGTCAAGGTTCTTTTTTTGATGCTCAGATACAGCCACTCTTAGACAGAAATGCCTCTAAAACGTTGGCTGTATTAGATTTAAGTGCCTTGGCAAAGTCGATTGATACCTACTTGACAAAGGACAAGATCCACGAAGGTTTAAAAGGTTATGTACAGAATCAAGCGGGTATTTGGGTCAAAACGGATAAAACATTAAAGAATCTATTGACCGAAAATCAACTCAATAATCTCAAAACACAGGTAAGCCAATGGCTTGAGAGAGAATTAGAAAACTTTTCACAAAAACTTACTCCTTCACAAATCTGGACTTGGGTAGATTGGTCGCAAGTAGAAGAGCGTGCGGAAGGCTTCCTTAAAAATAGTCTAGCACAACTCCTCAGTGATACTCAAGAAGAAAAACTTAAAGAAGAAGTTTTTCAATTTTTAAAGCAAAAAATCCAAAGTACGGAGGTAAAAGACCGCTTGTATCAGTTTATAGACCAAAAACTCAATGCTGAATTTTCTCCTGAAAAGAACCTAAAAGATTTTTTTGGGGGAAGGATTATAGAATTACTCGAGCAGAATCTTAATGATATCTTAGCTAAGGTCATAGAGATGGGCAATGATTGGATGAAAGCCAACAGAGATCAAATCGTGGAGCGTGTCTATGAGGATGCCTACAAAGAAACGACCCTTGCTTGGACTTATAAAAACTCTATCAAAGGCACTATTTATGATTTGGTGGACAAAGGCATTCCTGATTTCTTTGAAAAGGAATTTGACAGTTTAAAGCTAGAAATCAATGCCAAAGTAAATGATTTAGGCAATTCTCCCTTGCATCATACTAATTTTATAGCCTTAGACAATGTCAGCCTTAAAAAACGAATTGATTCTATTTTAGAAAATTCTAAGTTACTCCGTAAGATTAAACAGCTTACCAATATTATCTTGGAGGAGCGTATCTTTAAGATTCCGCTCAAAAAACTATTGATAGATGACACCCCAGCCCTGATTGCACACCTTAGGCATGTACTCGAGCCCGAAGTCCAGACCATTCTTGACCATGCTCGACACAAGCTAGAAGACCCTCAAAATCGCTCTGAGATAACACAGCCTGTTCTTAATCTAGTCTGGGAGATTGCTTTGCGTTATCTAGGGCAAGTGCCTTTGCGTCATTTCTTTCAGAATATAGAAGAAAAAGACATTGCTTTTTTTGCTGAAAAAATAAGTAATTTCTTGCTCAAGAACCCTCAACTAGAAGCTGAAAAAGCACGTCTCATCCCACAAATTCTAGCTACTTTGCAGACACAGGAGTTTGGCAAACTTGCCAACTGGGATCAACTCAGCCAAGACTTAGCCAAGGTCTGGGATAAACTCCAAAAAGATGAGGAACTTGCTATTCAACTTAAACATACTCTAGAAAATACGATTAGAGAAAGCCTTCCACATATCAATGAAGCCCTCCAAAGTGAGAGTAAAGAATTTGTGATTGGAGCAGTATCACAGGCTGTTTTTAAAGCTTTAGAGAGTAATATTTTAGACCTGATTAACTCACTTAATTTTAAAGAAATCGTGGTCAGAGAGATTGGTAATATGCACGCCCAGGAGTTAGAAAAGCTATTTTATGGCTTTGCTAGTCGTTATTTTAAGTATTTGATTGGTTACGGATTTATCTTTGGGATTATCTTTGGGTTAGCGATTGATGCTGGTTTATTGAGCTTTTTAAATTTATTTTAGTAGTTTTGGTTTAAGTTTGTATTAGTCAAATAAATCATTTTTAGTGAGAGATGAGTTATTAGTTTGTAGTAATCTGATAATGAGTATTTTAACTAAAACAACTTGTTACTTTATTTAATTATTAATCCTTAGATAAGAGATAAAGAAAAAAGAAATAAAGAAATTCTTTTTCTAAGGATAAATTAAATACTTTCGGCTATTTTTTTGTTTATAACAAAACATCAACGATTTTTACTACGCACAAATCAACATAAACTATCTAAAAATGAATAAATCTATTAAATTTGTTATTCTATGCTTTTTACTGGGCTTAAGCTATTCAATACAGGCTCAGAACATTCCCCAAAACTCCAATAAAACCGATTCAAAAGGCTTAAGACAAGGTAAATGGACAATCCTTTATGATACTGACTGGAATGTAATTAATGATGTAAGCAAGGCTGAGTTTTACAGACTTATTACTTACACAGATGATAAGCCTACTGGAAAAGTTTATGATATGTATGCCGATGGAAGGGTTCAAATGGAAACTTCCTTATTGGCAGACCGCCCACAGGATGTCATGCAAGGAGAAACAACTTTCTATAATACAGAAGGCAACAAAGAAAAAACACAAATTTTTGAGCAAGGTGTCTTGGTGGATGAATTTGTATATAACTCTGATGGGATTATAGTAGTAGAGAATTGGCAAATCTTAGATTCACTAGGTACTATTTATAATAAGGAAAAAAATTACTCGATGGCTTTTGAAGTTTGGGAAAGGTCAAGGCTCAAAGCAATCAAAGAATTTGGGATAAAGCATGCCAATCATGTTACAAGTTTAAAAAATCTAGCTTCATTGTTTAAAAACATAAGTAATTATCCAAAAGCTGAATATTATTATTCGGAAGCCCTTCAAATTCAGAAAGAAACACTGAGTACCAATGATATTGAATATGCTAAAACTTCACAAGCCTTAGCTTCCATGTATATGTCTATGGGTAATTATAGCAAAGGAGAAGAAGTACTTAAAGAAGTTATCAATATTTATAAGACAGATTTAGACAAAAATCAGATTCTGTATGGACAATCTTTAAGAGTTCTAGGTGTTAGTTATTATTACAGAGGAGATTACCCCAAGACAGAAGAGTGTTTTCTTGAAGCAAAAATAATAGCAGAAAAATCAGAAGGAAAAGAAAGCCTAAATTATGGTAATGTAGTAAGTAGTTTAGGAGAACTTTATAAAACAATGGGAGAGTATGCGAAGGCAGAACCTTATATGAAAGAGGCTTTGGTGATTTTCAAGAAAAATAATGATAGTTTTTACTCTTCTGCTCTTGGTAATTTAGCCATTCTTACTAAGCTTAAAGGAGATGTAGCACAATCTCAAGTACTTTTTTTAGAAGTTTTGGAGATACAAAAAGAAGTCTTAGGGACAAATAATCCTACCTATGCCAATACCTTAAATAATTTAGCAATTGGATATTATGAGATAGATAATTACACGAAAGCTGAACCTATGTTTTTGGAAGTATTACAAACTAGAGGAAAAATTCTAGGAGAGAAACATCCAAGTTATCTCCAAACCTTAGTTAATCTGGCAAAGCTATATGAAAATACAGGAAGGTTAGACAAGGCTGAGTCATTATACATAAGGGTATTAGACACCAGAAAAATAGTTTTAGGAGATAGACACACTGATTATGTATCAGTACTTAGTGATTTAGGATTTTTTTATTTTAGGTATAAGGATAACCCGTCTAAAGCTGAGCCTATGCTCACAGAAGCGGTTCGGATTTATGGAATAATCTTTGGCAAAGAACACTTAAACTACGCTAATTATCTAAGTAACCTAGGTGTTTTCTATTTTGAGACAGGAAGTATTGAAAAAGCAGAGGATATTCTACTAACTTCTTTGGGCATTCTTCAAAAGAAACTTGGGGCAAATCATCCTGATTGTGCAAGGGTGATGAATACTTTGGGTAATTTATATGCATTTATCGGAGACGAGCAAGCCAAATTTATGTTTAATAGTGCTGTTACGATTAACCTCAATACTTTTGGAGAAAAAAGTGATCAATATGCTTACTCTATAAGTAATCTGGGTGGGTATTATGAAAAGATAAAGGAGTTTGCTAAGGCTGATTCACTTTACAAAAAGGCATTAAGTATTCAAGAAGAAATATTAGGTAAGGATTCACGAAATTATCTACTAACTCAATTCCATTTAGCCACAGTCAATAAGAAACTTGGATACTCTGACAAAGCTGAGTCTTTATATTTAGAAAATAGTCAACTTTGGAAAAAAAATTATGGTACAAAAATTCCTCAATATACTCACTCAATACTTTATCTAGGAATTATGCATCATCAAAATGGGAAGTATGAAAAAGCAGTACCATTTTTAAAAGAATCTAGTAGCCTATTTATAGATCAAACAAAGAGAAACTTTACTTCATTTTCTGAAGAGGAGAGAAAATTATCTGTAAAACTCTTGAAAGATCGATTTGAGTTTTATACAGATTTCACCTATTCTGCCCTACAAGAAGAAATAAATACTGTTGGGTGGCTATATGATAATACTATTAACACTAAAGGTATCTTACTAAATACCCAGAATAAAATTCGTAATATTGTATTGACCTCTGAAGACACTACACTTCAAAACCAATATCAATCTTGGAGAATAAAAAGAAATACTTTAGCACAGGTTTATCAAATGACCAATGATGAAAAAAAAGCGAAAGGCTTCAATCAAGCTCAATTAGAAGAAGAGATTAATCAGCTGGAAAAGCAAATCTCTAGAAAGTCATCTCTTTTTGCAGAGTCAAATGACAATCCAAGCTACACTTGGAAGAATATACAACAGAAACTCAAAGAAAATGAAGCGGCTCTTGAAATTATTCGTTTCAGAACTTTTGGTAAGGATTCTGAATTTTCAGATACCACACATTATGCAGTTCTTATTATTACCTCAGAGAGTAAAAACAATCCTGATATGATTGTCTTAGAAAATGGAAATGACTTGGAGGGTAAGTACCTCAGAAATTATAATAATAGCATTAAAGCCCAGAAAACTGATACATACTCTTATGAGCAATATTGGCAAAAAATAGCCGAACAGCTTAAAAAGCGAAATATTAAGAAGGTTTATGTTTCTCCTGATGGTGTGTATAACCAAATCAATCTCTATACTTTGCAAAATAGCCAGACAGGCAAATACCTAGATCAAGAGATAGAGATACAACTACTGGGCAATACCAAAGATTTGATTACTCAAGAGGCAGAAACAAAATTAGCCATTCAAAATGGTGTATTTATCGGCTATCCCGATTTTGAAAACAGCCCAAGTTCAAAAGAAGTAGCACAAATTGATGTATCTGAAAACTTTATCGCTATGGCATTAGATAGCACTCAGCGATTTTTTGATGGTTCAAATATAGCCGAACTGTCAGGCACTAAAGTAGAGATAGAAAATATTCAAAGTATTTTCACTAAAAATCGGATACAATCCGAAGTATATCTCGCTAAGAATGCTACCGAAACTACAGTCAAAAATCTTAAAAGCCCTCAAATTCTACACATTGCTACCCACGGTTTTTTCTTACAAGTCTCAAAGGATAATACTGGATTAGAAGAAAAACGAAATGTTATGGGTGTCGAAAATAAACAATTACTCAGAAATCCATTATTACGCTCAGGATTACTTTTTGCAGGCGCCTCCCAAGCATTAAAGGGTGAAGCAGAAGAAGGAATATTGACTGCTTACGAAGCAATGAGCTTGAATTTAGATAATACAGAATTAGTGGTGATGTCAGCCTGCGAAACAGGCTTAGGAGAAATCTCCAATGGAGAAGGCGTGTATGGTTTACAGAGAGCTTTCCAAGTAGCTGGTGCAAAGACAGTTTTGATGTCGCTTTGGACTGTTTCTGATGAAGCAACTAAAGACCTAATGACTTTATTTTATGAAAATTGGATAACTAAAAAACAAACTAAACACCAAGCTTTTATTAATGCTCGGAAAGAGTTGAGAAAAAAATATCCAGCACCTTATTATTGGGGTGCTTTTGTGATGGTAGGAGAGTAATAACAGTTTTCAGGCTGTGATAGAATTCGTACTGTTTAAGGTATTTTATATTTGCGATATACGGCTTATTATGAGCTTAGTAAACAACCACAATACCACAAAAATATTGTATTATTCCAATACACGCCTATTAATTTAGAACTAAACTAACATAAATGAAGTTGTGTCATAGTATTTAGATTTTGTGTCCTAAAATAAATGGAACTATGACCTCTTCGCCCCTCCAACGCTTCTTCACTAGAAAAAAGAAAAAAAATCCACTAGGAAAACAAGAAAGAATTCTTTTATACTTACTTGCTGCCGTCAATTTTACACACATTGTGGATTTTATGATTATGATGCCTTTGGGGGATTCCCTCACTGTTTATTTTGATATTAATATGCAACAGTTTTCTATACTGGTATCAGCTTACACGCTGAGTGCAGGTGTTTCAGGTTTTATGGGTGCATTTTTTATTGACCGTTTTGACCGCAAGACAGCACTTATCTTCACTTATACTGGATTTGCTTTGGGTACATTGGCTTGTGCTATTGCTCCTACTTATGCTTTATTGCTCATTACACGTTCACTTACTGGCTTTTTTGGAGGATTGATAGGGGCATTGGTGATGTCTATAGTGAGTGATGCCGTTCCTTTTGAGAGAAGAGGAGAAGCGATGGGTATTATTATGTCTGCTTTTTCGGCAGCTTCTGTGTTAGGTGTTCCGTTTGGTTTGTATCTCAATAGCCTTTATAGCTGGCATGCTCCCTTTTTCTTTTTAGGAAGTATGTCATTGATGATTGGCTTTTTATTATATCGTTTGCTTCCTACCTTAAGAGAACATCTTGAAAAAGGCATCCCTATCAAAAATCCATTTGTGATTCTGAAAAATATATTCACAGATACTAACCAAGTCAATGCTTTGCTTTTAGGGGTTGCCCTTATTATAGGTCAGTTTATGGTTATTCCATTTTTAGCTCCTTATATGATTAGAAATGTAGGCTTTACAGAAGGTCAGTTGGTGTATATTTATCTACTGGGTGGTGGTTTGACTTTATTTACTGCTCCTATCGTGGGTCGTTTGGCAGATAAGTATGGTAAGTTGAGAATCTTCACGATATTTATGTTATTGACTATCATCCCTATAGTGCTGATTACGAATATGCCTAAAATACATATTGCTTGGGCATTGGTAGTTACGGGAATGTTCTTTGTGTTTGCAAGTGGAAGAATGATTCCTGCTCAGGCGATGATTACAGCTTCTGTAAGTTCGGCTCGACGTGGAAGTTTTATGAGTATTCAGTCTTCCACACAGCAGTTATCTGCAGGTTTATCTACTTTTATAGGAGGCTTGATTATCGTAGAAAGCTCTACCAAATCACTGCTTAATTATCAATACATTGGATATTTTGCTATCTTTACCATCATCGTGGCAATTTTGATTGCTCCTAGATTAAAGGTAGCTGAAGGGAATTAAAAAGTATAGGCGTTCAATTCAAATTCGTTCATAGAAAAGAAATCTAAACATTTAATGTCTTGGATTCAACAACAGTAAACACACCTCACCCTTTCCTGATTTCCTCCTCCCTTCTTTCATATATTTTTGAAAAATTCATTGCTATGTCTTATTTTCGCCTAAACTTGAAAGACTCATGAAAAAACATATTTATCTACTTTTCTTTTTAGTGTATTGTCTGCAAAGCAATACCCTCCTTCAAGCACAAGTTCCCACTAATTCTTTGGGGCTAAATCCATACTCACTCGATTGGAATCAAATCAATACGGATAAAGTGCAGGTCATTTTTCCGAGAGGGCTAGAAAAGCAAGGGCAAAGAGTAGCCAATATCATCCATGCCATAAGTGATAGTGCCTATACTTCGGTGGGTAATAAAAATGAGAAAGTAAGTATTTTTCTACAAAACCAAACTACTATTCCCAATGGCTTTGTAACTGTGGGGCCTTTCAGGTCAGAGTTTTTTGTAACTCCTCCACAGTTTAACCTCAATGGCACAGCCAACTGGATCGATATGCTGGCTATCCATGAATACAGACACGTACAGCAGTTTTCTAACTCTATGTATGGCATTACCAAGCTTGCAAGGCGAGTGCTAGGCTCTTGGACTTGGGGAGGAATGACAGGAACAGCTTTGCCGCGCTGGTACTTTGAAGGAGATGCTGTAGGCACAGAAACTGCCCTCAGTGAAGCTGGTAGAGGAAGACTTCCAGAGTTTGATATGGAGTACAAAGCTTTGATTATGAATGATATCAACTATGGCTATGAAAAAGCTTCTGCGGGTTCATTCAAAGATTTTGTACCTGACCATTACAGTATGGGTTATTACATGACTACCTATGCCCGCAGACAATTTGGAGAAGATATTTGGCAAAAAACACTCAAAGATGCTGTCAAATACAAAGGTTTATTTTTTCCACTAAGCCGAAGCCTTAAAAGAAGTACAGACCTGAGAACTCCTGAAATGTACAGAGCCATGCGATCCGAATTGGATAGTATGTGGAAGGCACAAGATGCTCAAATGACCTACATAGAAGGAGCTAAATTTAACCAAAAAAAGAAAACTACTGTTACTGATTATCGCAATCCACAATACTTAGAAGATGGTTCTATCATCGCCGAAAAAAGCAGTTATTCAGAAATACGTACTTTCTACCGTATTTACCCCGATGGACGAGAAGAACGCATCGCCAATCCTGGCATTAATAGTCTAAGAAACACGACACTCTCTATCGCCAATAATCTACTTTGCTGGGCTGAAATAGGCTTTGGAGCAAGATGGGGTTATCAAAATTACTCCAATATCAAGACCTACCAACTCAATACTGAGCGTAGAACTAAAGTTACCAGTCAAGGGCGTTATTTTGCACCTTCACTGCATCCTGATGGTTCACGCATTGTGGCAGTGGAGATTAGTACTGATTTGCAATATCAATTGGTGATAATGGGCAGTCAAGAGGAATATATTTTTCAGAAAATCCCCAATACTGAGAATAAATTTTTGAGCTTTCCACGCTTTACAGAAGATGGCAAAAGCATTGTCTATGTAGCTCAACAAGGAGAAGCAAACTGGATTGAGATGATTGATTTGGAAAAAGCTGATACTCCTATCCAACTCACGTCTCCGAACACTTACCAAATCACCAATGTATTTGCGAAGGATGGATATGTCTATTTTTCGGGAGCTCATACAGGCATTAATAATATATTTGCGGTCAAAACCAGCGAGTCTAATATCCTCTATCAGATTACTTCGGTAAAGCTAGGTGCTTTTCAGCCTGCCATTTCCCCAGACGGCAAAAAACTGATATACAGCGACTTCACACCACAAGGGTATGATTTGAGAGAAATCAACTTAACACCCGAAACTTGGAAAGTCTATCAAGAAGACAAACCTTCCCCTACTGCTATCAATTATTATAAGCCTCTGGTAGCACAAGAGCTAGGTGGAAGCATCTTAAGCAAAGCCACAGACCAAGAATTTGAAGTAAAGAAATACAATAAATGGCAAGGTATCTTTAACCCTCATAGTATTTTACCTTTTTTCTCTCCTCCTGTTTTTGGGGCAAGAATCTTAGCTGATAATAAGTTTAGCACGCTTTCCACAGAGTTAAGTGCCTTTTATAATAGCAATGAGAATACAACTAATTATGGCGTAAATATATCTTATGCAGAGCTTTATCCCATTATCAATGCAGGTTTTAGAAGTGGAATGAGAGAGAGGACTTTCACTAATTTTGCTCCTACCTCAGATACCAGCATTGTTTTTTCACTTTATAATGAGAAATGGCGTGAAAATGATGCCTACATCGGTTTGGCTTTGCCTATCAACTTTACACAAGGCACGATGTCTAACCGATTAAATATCAGTGCCAATTACCACTTTTTGAGCTTAGAAGGGCGAAATCAGTTTTCAGACCCTAATAATTTTCAACTAGATATTTTTCCAATAAATTCTAATCGTTTTCAGAGTATTTACAAAGACCGCCTACAAAGCCAAAGCTTACAAGCCCTTGATTTGAGGATGAGATTATCACTTTTACAGATTACGGCTTTACAAAATCTCGCCCCTCGATTTGGTATTATATGGGATATGCGTTATAGAAGCACACTCAACAGTGATGAATTACAAGGAAGTGTATTTTTAAATCGCTTTGATGTGTTTCTGCCTGGTTTGATGAGAAACCATGCTTTTTATGTCAATACAATGTTTCAGGTAGAAAATTTCACCAATAATTATAAATTTAGTAACCAGTTTTTTTATGCAAGAGGCTACCGCACTTCCACCATTAGCGACCAAGTTTTCAGAATAGGCTTTAACTATGCCTTGCCACTTTTCTCGCCAGATATTGCTTTTTTAGGCCCTTTGGCTTTTTTAAAACGAGTAAAAGCTAATTTATTTTTTGATATTGATTATAGTCAATATAATATTGATTTATTAAGACCTGTGAGTCAAAGTCGCCGTTCTCTTGGCACAGAAATTACCTTTGATATACGTGCTTTGCGTTTGTTGGAGGTAAATCTAGGAGTAAGGTATAGTTATTTATTAGATACAAATGGGGGTTCTGCTCACACATTTGATTTTTTACTTTTGAATATTGGAATTTAGAAAGCATTCATGCTTTTAAATGGGACATAGGCAACAATTTCAATAACTTTTTAGACCAAACAGCTAAAAATTCAAAGATTTTATATTAAATTTGTTAAAATGGAATAAAGACACACCTCAAATAAAATGCAATACTTAAACAAGCATTTTAAAATATCTGTATGGATATTCTTTGCTTGTAATCTAATTGCTTGCGGAGACGAAACTTCATTTGAACGGAAAAACCTTTTCCGAACAGGTGAAATGATTTCCATAGAATATAATCAAGCTCAGATTCAAGGCGAAATTGTAGATTTGAAATCAGGAGAAATTCTACTACAACATGGTCATTGCTGGGCAACTACTCCCCTTCCTAGCCTCAATGATAATTATACTGAATTAGGCGAAACCAGCACTCCAAGTTCTTTTGTCAGTAGTTTAGTTAGCCTAAATGCCCAACAAACATACTATGTGCGTGCTTATTTTGTAATAGAAAATGACACCTTATTTGGGGAAGAAATTTCTTTTCAGGCCAGTATCAATCCCAATTTACCCCAAGTCAGCAATGTATCTATTTTTAATATCAGTACAGATGAGGCAACAGTGAGAAGTCGATTTGATGGCTTTGGAAATGTCAATATCATACAACATGGTCATTGCTGGAGTGCTACCAACTCGTTGCCCGACCTAGATGGTGCTAATACGATTCTAGTGACAAATCCTAGCGGAGAGTTTTTTGAGAGTACACTTCTAACTCTCAGCCCTGATACAGAATATTATGTCAGAGCATATACCTTGACAAATGATAATGGCAATATAGAAACTGTTTATAGCCAAGCAACCAGATTTAAAACTGCGAAAGAATAAAGCCTATGAGATTTTTAAGTATATGTTGTTTGATTTTGTGGTGGAGTAATTTTTCACTCTTTGCCATAGATACTGCTCAAAATGGCAACTGGAACAGTTCTAATACTTGGGTAGGGGGAAATGTACCTAATCCTAGTGATGATGTGCGTATCTTACATGAAGTTAGAATTCCTGGTCAGAATCGTACTGTGAATAACTTAGAAATCACAAGTAGTGGAATATTAGATGCCTTTAATGGTGGCATTACAGTAACAGGTACTTTCACTTTATCAGGTACTTTTTTGGATACAAATAATGGAGGAGTCAACACTTTTGTAGGAAATATAACTGTAACTAACTCAGGGAGATTTGAGCCTGTAAGTAATTCTAATTTTATATTTCAAGGGAATATTACAAATGAAGGCACTTTTAATTACTCTGGAGGAGGAACTATCACTTTTAATGGGACAAGCCCTAAGACTATTTTACCTACTCAAAGTATGATATTTGGAGGTAGTGCGCTCAACATTCAAAAGAGTCTAACTGTATTAAATGGTCAGTCCATAGACTTTAACAGCAATACCACCGAAGTAAGTGCAGGTTTTGTACTTTTAAATCAAAATGCTGTTGGCTTAAAATTAGGCAATTCATTAACGGGTACAGGCACATTTGAAAATGGAGAGAATACTTATGCCTCTTATGCTGGCTCTGCTGCTCCGACTTTACTACTCAATACTTCCGCACTTAATAACACCTTTGCTTATATCTCTACCAATAATCAGAATATTAAAGCAGGGACTTATTATCACCTAAACCTCCAAAATACAGCTACCCCTAACCGTGAGAAAATACTCTCTGACAATATCACCGTTTCAGGGAATCTCCGTCTTCTTGAAGGATTACTTACAGGAAAAATAGTTTTCAACCCCGCAGGTTTCGATTTGAGGGTAGAAGGACAGACTTTTTTAGAAAATAAAACCTTGTGGGAGGATAATAATGCTGCTGGCACGAGCACTTTTGTAGGGCAAATGAGCCTAGAAACTGGAGCTATTTTAAGACCTAGTTCTGCTAGTAATTTTACTTTTGAAGGAGGAATCAGTAATCAAGGCACTTTTGAAATTTTAAATGGAGGTAATATCCTTTTTGAAGGAGCAAATCAAATAATTGATCCCACACAAAGTATCCAAATCAATGGAAATATCATCATCGCCCAGCAACTGACTATCCAAAATGGCAATGAAGTAAGCTTTTTGGGTATAGTAACACTACAAACCAATAGCACACTGACCAATCAAAATCCACAACTTGTGTTTGGAAATAACCTCATAGGTAATGCAGGAGCAATATTGATTAACGCTATCAATGCCAATATTTTTTATAGAGGGCAAGATGCACCTTTGTCTTCAGGACAAGCTAATCTAAGTGCAATAGGCAATCGATTTATCTATAACCGAGCAGGAAATCAAGAAGTAGCTCCTTTTACCTATCAAAATCTAAGACTTGCAGGGTCAGGAGATAAAACGCTTTTTGGAAACGTTACTATTACAGGAAATTTAGAAATAATAAGCAATCTTATCCCTAATCAGAAAAGAATCATTTTCTCAGGAAATCAAGACCAAGATATTAACATCAGTGCAGTTACAGAAACTTTCTATGAAATAGAGCTTAATAAATCGGCAGGTACACTCAGTAGCAATAAAAAAGTAGAGATTGAAAAAGAAATGATATTTACACAAGGCTTTTGGACAAGTAGCGATATCAATCCTCTGCTATTTTTAAACAACTCAACTACAAGGGGAGCTTCTGCAACAGGTCATGTCAATGGCCCAGTAAGCAAAGCAGGAACTCAAGATTTTATATTTCCAATAGGAAATGCTGGTGTATATGCTCCTCTAAGCATTGCTAACCTTACTGGAAATGATACTTTCACTACTGCTTATACTCGGGTAGCACATCCTGAATCAGATGAAACCAGTCTTGATGTTGCCTTTATCAGCGAGGTAGAGTATTGGAATCTAAAAAAAGTCAATAGCACAACACAGGCAAAAGTTTCTCTCTTTTGGCAAAACGGAACAACAAGTGGTATCCAGAACTTAACAGACCTTACTATAGTACGCTGGACAGGCAGTGAGTGGGAAAATATAGCCTCCGCAGCCCAAGGAAATACAACCACAGGTCAAATTCAAAGCGATGAAACTATGGCAACATTGGGTGATTTCACCTTTGCTTCTTTGGATGCTCGCAATTCCTTAGGAAATACAAATATAATTCCTCCTACACCTATCTTAGAAAGTGTAGTGCCAGATTTCAATGGGAAAGTTCAACTTACTTGGCAAGATTTAGCCTACCAAGAAACTCAGTACATCGTAGAAAGAGCCACAGAAAGTAATCCTAATTTTATGAATTATGCTGAATTACCCAAGAACACGACTGACTTTGAAGATGATAATGTAACTCAAGGAGAAACTTATTATTACCAAATCAGAGCAAGTAATCCCTTTGGCAGGTCAGAACCCAGCAACCGTCTAGGGGCACTGATAGCAATCGTTAGTGCTTTGCCTCCTAGTTTTTTGAATATTCCCAAAGTATATCCCAACCCTAGCCATGGTGAATTTTATCTTGAAAATGTCTCAGATATTCTCAACATCTATGATATGCAAGGTAAAAGTATTCCTTTCCAAGTCAAGCAAGAAGCCACTCGTAACTCTGTAGAGATTCAATGCATTCGAGTTGGAACTTACTTTTTAAGTCTGAAAAATGGACTTGTATTGAAAATAATCTTAGAATAAGAAGGGTTGAACTTCTTGACTAATTTCTGCTCTCCTCACTTCTCATTCCTATCTTCTCACTTCTCATTCCTGTTTCCTACCTACTCTTTCACTTAAATTTTCAAACTAATTATACATACAGCAAAAAAAATTTCACAAAAATAATTAAGATTACATGTTCTAAAAAAATATTAAAACAGAAATTAACTAGGATATAAATAACTAATTTGGTTTGTTGTGGTTTTTTAGTAATCCATTCACATCAATATCAAAAAATGGTTAATGTTATTCGTTATTTCCTCTTATTTTTATTTTGCTTTCTGTACACTATAAGTTTTGTGTCAGCACAAAGAATCGATAGTCTGCAAAAAGCACTTAAAAAAGATATAGATGATGTAGTAAGGGCTGATATTTATAATAATCTAAGCTATGAATATACTTATTCTAATATAGGAAAAGCAAAAGAGTACGGACTCAAAGCCCTAGCATTAGCTAAAGAGAACGAAAATATCAGGCAGGAAGCGGATGCACTAAATCATATAGGGTTAGCTTATTTTTATAGTAATCATTTTAGTAAGGCACTCAGCTATTATCAAGAATCTCAACAACTCTACAAAAAAATCAACTATCAAAGAGGGATGGCTATTACTTTTAACAATATAGGTTTCATTTATGAAAATGAAGCAAAATATGATAAAGCTATTAATTGCTATTTTAAAGCACTGGATATTTGTGAAAAGCGACAGGACTCCAAAGACATTAGCATGTGTCTTAACAACATAGGTAATATTTATTTTTTACAAGATAAATTTAAGAAAGCAGAAGAATATTATGAAAAATGCCTAAAGCTTGATGAAAAAATAAATGACTATAACGCCATCAGTGCAAGCCTCAACAATCTGGCTATGATCTATGGCAATCAAGGCAAGTATGATGAAGCTATCTCTCAGCACGGAAAGGCATTAATTATCTCTCAAAAAACTAAAAATACTTCTTCCGAAATCAGTAGTCTGATTAATCTAGGAGGAGATTACCGAAAAAAAGGAAACTCTGAAAAGTCATTGGAATATCTCTTAATAGCAGAAAATAAAAGTAAAATCTTTGAGAATAAACTTCTGATAGGTGCAAGCTATAATGAACTGATTAATACCTACTTAGCTATGAATCAATATGAGAAAGCCTTACAGAAAGCCAAGCAGTTTTATGAGTTAAGCCTGAGTACCAAAGCCAAACAACAAATCTTAACTGCTTGTGATGCCCTAGCCAATATCTATTCTAAATTAAATGATTATCAAATGGCCTTTGAGTTTCAAAAACAAGCAAAGGCTTATAATGATACGATTCTTAGTCAAAAAAATGCACAGAACATTCAATTCATAGAGTTAGAAAGAAAAGAAGCTGAGAATGAACTTCTACTAAAAGAAAAAAACTTGCAAAGAATCGACATTGAAAATCAAAAAAGAGCGTTAGATGTTCAGTATCTTATTATTTTTTCTATCCTACTGATATTGGTTTTATTGGGTACTTGGCTTAACTTTATTCGCAAAGGCTATCTAGCAGAGCAGAGAAATAATACTCTCTTACAAATTCAAAATCAAAAAATAGAACGCTATTCAGGGGCTCTCAAAGAAACCAACCAAGAGTTACTGGCTACTCAACAAGAAATAAGACTACTCAATCAAAGCCTTGAGCAAAAAGTAAAAGACCGAACTCAGACCTTAGAAGAAGCCAATGAAAAACTCCAAAAATATGCTTTCTCTAATAGCCATACAGTACGCAGACCCCTTGCCAATGTCTTAGGATTAATCGAAGTAATACACATCTGTGGACTTCAGCACCCTGACAGTCAGAAATATATAAATATGCTCCAGAAAAGTGCGGAAGAACTCGATAAAGTGATTCATGACATTAACCATAACTTAGAAAACTTTGAAGATTGATATATATATTTACATTTTATGTAAAATAATAGTTTATGAAGATTCATTATTTTTTAATTTGTATTGTTTTTTTGTTCTTCACTAACCTACTAGCTAAAGCCCAAACAAAGCAAAAGGATAGCCTTTTAACTTTATTAAAAAATCTAGAAAAACAACCATTAGATGCTAATTATATCAATACGCTCGATTTATTAGCTGTACAATATCACAAAATTAGCCCAGACTCAAGTATTTTGCTTGGAAAAAAAGCACTCTCAATTTGTAAAAAAGTCAAGAACTTAGAAAAACAAGTAGAGGTAATGAGAACGATTGGCTTTGCCTTTATGCTTAAAGGGGAATACTACGAGGCTTTGAATATTTTTAATGAAGCTCTTGAAATAGCTCAAAGCATCAAAAATCTACCTGCTATCGGAAGACTTTATAATAATATCGCTGTTGTATTCAAAAATACAGGAAACTATCCCAAGTCATTGGAGTTTCATTTTAAAGCACTTAGAATAAAAGAAACAATCAAAGATGAGTATGGAATAGGTATCAGTTATGGTAACATAGGAATACTCTACAAAAATCAAAAAAAATTATCCAAAGCATTGAACTATATTGAAAAAGCCTCAAAAATATTTAAAAAACTAAATAAAACAATTCCTCTTGCTAGTTCATTCCAAAATAAGGCAACAATCTATGTTATGCAAAATAAAGAAGATTTGGCACTCATGAATTATGAGCAAAGCTTAAATCTCTCTCAAAAAACAGGAGACCAGGTGGGAATTGCTTATGCCCTCAGTGATATTGCAATAATTTATACAAAACAAAAAAAATTAAATGAAGCACTCAAATATTTTGAAAAAGCATTGACCATCAACCAGAAAACAGGAGATAAATATGGAATGGTTAATAACTACGATGGCTTAACCTCTTACTATGAGACTACTGAGCAATATGATATAGCATTAGAGTATGCAAAAAAACATCTCAAATTAGCTACCGAAATTGGACACCTACAACAAATCATCGAAGCATATAAAAACATGGGTGAAATCTATGAAAAAACAGGGAAATATCAATTAGCCCTAGAACAACATAAGCTATTTAAAATTTATTCGGACAGCCTCATCAATTCAGAAACTGAGAAGAAAACAGCTCAACTAGAAGCAGAATATGAATACGATAAAAAAACAACCCAACTTAAAACAAATCAAGCCCAAAAAAATATACTACACCAGCAAGAAATAAAACAACAAACCCGCATTAGCTGGTTTATTTTTATGGCTTTTATGATTTTATTCATTCTGGTTATTTGGGTTTTTATTAGCCGAAAAAAACTACAACTTGCTTACAAAAACTTAGCAATAGCACATACTGAGATTGAAGAGAAGTCTGTCGCACTCGCTCAGAGCAACCAAGCTATTAAACTCAAAAAAAATGAAATTGAATTACTCAATGAAAAGCTTGAGCAAAAAGTAAAAGACCGAACTCAGACCTTAGAGGATGCCAATGAAAAGCTCCGAAAATATGCTTTCTCTAATAGCCATACAGTACGCAGACCCCTTGCCAATATCTTAGGATTAATCGAAGTAATACACATCTATGGACTTCAGCATCCTGACAGTCAGAAATATATAAATATGCTCCAAAAAAGTGCGGAAGAACTCGATAAAGTGATTCATGACATTAACCATAACTTAGAAAACTTTGAAGATTAAATAAACGTTTATATTTCAATTTAATGCAAAATATCAGTCTATGAAAATTAATCATTTTTTAATTTATGTTATTATTTTATCCTTCACTCCACAATTGCTTTTTGCCCAGAAAATTGACAGCCTACACAAAGAATTAAACAAAAATATCTCTGATGAGCTTCGCACTGATATTTATAGTGAATTAAGCTATGAATATACTTACTCAAACATAAAAAAATCAAAAGAATATGCCCTCAAAGCTTTAGAATTAGCTAAAATAAACAAAAATACTAAACAAGAAGCCGATGCTTATAATCACTTAGGATTGGCATACTTTCATGGTAATAGATATAAAGAAGCACAAGGTTTTTATCAAAAAGCTCAAAAACTGTATAAAAAAATCAATTATCAGAGAGGAGTCGCCTTGACCTATAATAATACTGGGCTGATTTATGAAAGTAAAGCTGAATTTGATAAAGCATTAGAGCAGTATTTTAAAGCATTAAAAATTTGTGAAAAAATCCAAAGTCATAAAGACATAAGCATGTGTCTTAATAATATTGGGAATATTTACTTTTTTCAAGATAAATTTAAAAAAGCGGGTGAATACTATCAAAAATGCTTGAAAATAGACCAAAAAATAAAAGATTACCATGCAATGTCTATGTCATTAAATAACCTTGCCCTTATCTATTCAAAACAAGGCAAATATGATTCTGCTACTACCCAACATAAAGAGGCTATGCACATAGCCATAAAAATGAAAGATGTATCTTCTGAGGTCGAGAGCTTGATAAGCTTAGGAAGAAAGTATCAAATGAAAAAAAACTATGCTAAGTCTTTAGAATACTTGAACATAGCAGACTCCAAGAGCAAAGCCTATGGAGATGAATACCTGATAGGAGATGTTTACAACTCATTTATTGAATTCTATATAGGCATGAATCAATATGATAAAGCCTTACAGAAAGCAAAACAGTATTATCAGTTAGCTCTCAAAATTGGAGCTAAAGAACAAATGCTAAGTGCGTGTGATAACTTAGCTAATATCTATTCAAAATTAAATGATTATGAAAATGCTTTTGAATTTAAAACGTTAGTGCAAGCTTATAACGATACCATTTATAATCAAAAAAATGCACAGAATATACAAGCCCTAGAAATGGAGCGAAAAGAATATGAAAATGAACTCCTTCTCAAAGAAAAAAGTTTACAAAAAGCAAAAATTCTGAGCCAAAAAAAGGCATTAGAGATGCAATACCTCATTATTTTTTCTATCTTGCTTGTGTTAATTTTAGTGGGTACTTGGCTTAGGTTTATTCGCAGATGCTACCTCAAAGAACAAAAAAACAATGAACTCCTAAAAAACCAAAATGAAAAGATAAGCTACTACTCGAGTACTTTAGAGGAAACAAATCAAGAACTCTTTGCGTCACAGCAAAACATGAAAAGCCTTAATCAAAACCTTGAACAAAAAGTACAAGACCGAACCAAAACCTTAGCACTTGCCAATGAAAAACTAAGAAAATATGCTTTCTCTAATAGCCATACAGTACGCAGACCTCTTACCAATATCTTAGGATTAATTACACTCATAAATCTGGAAAATACCACAGATAGTGAAAAGCAATTCTATTTAAATCAAATTCAAAAAAGTGCAGAAGAGCTAGACCGAGTGATTCATGACATCAATCAAAATCTCAATCAAATAAGCGCCTCTTCACAAGAAAACAGTTAACTCACAAAAAATATTTATGATTTATGAAGCAGTAATGGTGTAAATTTTAAGAAATCACTACTTTCACCATGATTTTACATTTTTCCTGAAATAAGTTTTTTTTGGCTTTAATTACGCAGAAATATTTTAGCTTTATAATTAGACTTTCATTATAATAACCCATTTTTTACTATGCCCACAAAGTATATTGTCCTGTTTTTTTGTTTGCTAATTGGAGAAATCTCTCTTGCCCAAAATAATTTATTAAGTCTTGATGCCCTCGAAAAAGTTAAAATCTATACCTCTCTTGAAGATGCCCTAGAGGAAGCCGAAAGCGTA
>Ga0163144_10008395_pt1 | contig 22367 bp, 24 predicted proteins | sample OliLak19BULKMAT1_FD_123175 | JGI IMG/M metagenome (GOLD analysis project Ga0163144, IMG submission 123175) | Freshwater microbial mat bacterial communities from Lake Vanda, McMurdo Dry Valleys, Antarctica - Oligotrophic Lake LV.19.BULKMAT1 | ecosystem: Environmental > Aquatic > Freshwater >... | reverse complement strand
GCCACCTCCGGCTGGGTCGGGGGCGCCATCCAGCTCGAGTGCGGTGAATATGGCCCGGTGCGGTTCCACCTGCGCCTCTTCAATGTCGGCGGGGTGACCCTGGGCGGCGCCCACTTCGAGTTCCTGATTCCTGGAACCAGCGATCACCAGGTGGTCAGCTGGGAACTGGCGGAGCAGCTGGTCACGCTGGACTTGGCACGTTCCGGCCGCCTGGCTGCCCCCCCCGCCTCCACCGGGACCCTGAATGATGCTCCCTGGTTCCGCGCCGTTCCGGGATTCCTCTACGCGCTGGCCAGCCAGTCGGACCCGCAGTTCGGCGCCGTGCTGGGGATGCTGGGGCTGGTGGACCTCCCCGGCGGCGACAAGGGGATTCCAACCGATGGCATGGCCACCATCCTGACCCTCGGCACTGGGTCCCCGGTTGTTCCAGGCACCGCGACCCAGGATTTTGTCGTCACCTTCGGACAGCTCATTCCCAAGCCGTTCTGCGCCGTCGGCGCTCCGTCTCCGTATCTCTACGCGTCGGGCCCCGTCCGGCTGGTGTTGACGAGCACTCAGCGTGCGGATGGGACGTTTGAGCAGGAGATGCGTGCCGACGGCCGCCTCACACTGACGCCGATGGACCCGTCCACCGGGCAGCCGCTGGGACAGCCATACCAGGCGGAGGTCTCGGAGTTCCAGAATGCCCGGATCGGAACGCAGGGCACCTCGATCCAGGGGATGCAGCATCAGCTCGAGATTCCCATGGGAGCACCCGGCCACGGTCAGTTGCAGATCAAGATCCACGTCGGTGCCAACGGCACGCCTCGGTATGACCGCACCGTGAACTGCGGCGGCCACTGACCCCTGAGTCGAGGAGGTCGGGGTGAGATACGAAGGGGCAGGGTGCCGCGGCACCTTGCCGCTTTGCTGTCCCCGCTGATTGTGTCGAGGGGGCTGAATTGCCGCGCGTTTCTGTTATGTTGTGTCAGGCTGTACTGTGCGGCACGCCTGGTCTTGCGATTCCCCGTTCCCCATTCCCCATTCCCCGATCCCCTGACTCCATGTCCACTCCCTCCCGCCAGTTCCTGCACCGCCTGCTGAACGCTCCCGGGCCCTCCGGCTTCGAGCTCGGCCCCGCGCGCATCTGGCGGACCGAGGCCGAGACGTTTGCGGAGGTGCGCGTCGACGCCAATGGCAACAGTTACGCCACCAGCGGGCCGCGGACCGCCTCCCGGGCCCGTCCCTCGCGGTTGATGTTCGCCGGCCATATCGACGAGATCGGGGTAATGGTGACCCACGTCGACGAGGAGGGCTTCCTCTACTTCGACCCGATCGGCGGATGGGATACCCAGATCTTCGTCGGCCAGCGAGTGGTCCTGCTGGGCCGGGGCGGCGAGGTGGCCGGGGTCATCGGCAAGCCGGCGATCCACCTCATGAAACCGGAAGAGCGCGAGAAAGCCTCCAAGGTCACCGATCTCTGGATCGACATCGGCGCTGCCAACCGGGCCGAGACCCTGGAGCGGATCCGGGTGGGCGATGCTGGAGTCCTGGCATCCACCGTCCAGGAGTTTCCCAACGGGCGCCTGGTCAGCCGCAGCATCGACAACCGCGCCGGCGCCTACGTGGTGCTGGAGGCCCTGCGCCTGCTGGCGGTGGATCCGCCGGAGGTCGAGGTGACCGCTGTGGCCACCACCCAGGAGGAGATCAGCCACTCGGGTGGGGGGGCACGGCCGTCGGCGCAGGGGCTCGAGCCGGTCGCGGCGGTTGTGGTCGATGTGACCCACGCGACCGACTATCCGGGGGCGGAGAAGAAGCGGCACGGCGAGGTGAAGCTGGGCGGAGGGCCGGTGCTGACGCGAGGGTCAGCGGTCAGTCCGGTGGTCTTCGAGATGCTGCTGGCGGCAGCGGAGGCAGAGGGCATACCGTATATGCTGTCGGCCGCTCCCCGGGCCACCGGTACCGACGCCGACGCGATCTTCACTTCGCACCGTGGCATCCCGACCGGGCTGGTATCCATTCCCAACCGCTACATGCACAGCCCGAACGAGATGGTCGTCTGGGACGACCTCGAGGCGGCAGCACGCCTGCTGGCCGCGTTTGCGCGGCGAGTCACCCCAGACCTGGATTTCGTGCCCCGCTGAACCCGGCTCACCTGCCCAGATCGCTCAGGGCCGCCACGGCGGCCATTCGGACCGGCTCGTCTCCGTCGCGGGAAAGGGTGCGCAATGATCCCTTACCCCCGGAACCAGCAAGCGCCAGAGCCTCGACGGCCCAGACGCGCTGCTCTGCTGGCCGTCCCCCGATGCCCAGCAGGCGCTGGCTGGGCTGGGCAAATGCCACCAATGCCTTGAGGGCCTCCGGGCTGCCAATCCGCCCGAGGGTGGCGGCCGTTTCCCGGATGACCTCGGCCTGGGTTTCCTTTCCGAGCAGGCTGACCAGCGGCGGAACCAGGGATTGCGCCCGCCGCGGATTGAGCGAGGCCACCGCGCGAAGCCTGACCGCCGGAACGGGATCGGCCATGAGCTGGCGCAGCGGCTCGAGCGCCTGCGGTGACCCGATCTTGCCGAGCGCGCCGGCCACTGAGCGCCGCACCCGTTCGTCCTCATGGCCAACCTGCAGCGCCAGGCCCGGCACGCTCCGCTCCAGGTCCATCGCGCCGCAGAGCTCCGCGGCATTCCGCACCACATACCAGACGGAATGGCGCAGGTGGGCGATGATCACCTCGTGCCCCTCGGGCATGTGGGTGAGCGCGCTGTAGTACCCTCGGCGCTCACCCAGCGTCATCGCCTCCACCAGGAGGTCCATCAAGATTTCGGTCGAGTCGGCACCGAGCTTCCGCAGGATGGCCAGGGCGTCCTGCTTGCGGCCGCCGTGGCTGGCCAGGCGGGCCATCTCGAGCAGGTGCCCCCGGGGCACCATCCGGCGGAGCTCCACCCGAACCGACTTGCCGAGGGCCTCCGTGGCCGATTCGGCCTCGATCTCCAGGAGTTCCATGGCGGCTTCCAGAAGGCCGTTCCAGTTGCCCGCCGCCCCGGCCTGACGTCCCCGATCCACAAGGGCAGACAGGCGGTGCCCAAACGGGTCGGGCCCGAACGGGTGCGGCCGCAGTTCGGAGAGCCGGTCCATCCGCTCCCGGTCCAGGCTCTCGAGGTCGGCGAGTTCGTCGAGCTCCGGGTAGTGCAGCAGACCCCCCTCATCGGCCCGAAGCACGAAGTCTTCCTGCTCGATCGGCGCCCGCGCCTCGGGGTTGAGAAGCAGTACCGTGTGTGGCGATTCGCGCTCGAAGATCAGCTCCGTGGGAGCCTCTGCCAGGGAGAGCCCTGGCCCCACCCCGACCGCCGCTTGCACCTCGGCAAAGCTCTCAAACGTCCCTGGGTAGGCGGCCAGGACGGCGCACAGGCTTACGATCCGCTCCGACTCGATCGGTGCGGTGAACTCCACCCGGCGGATGCCCTGCATCAGCAGGTGCTCGTTGAGCAGATGGGTGCCGGGTGCGTCGATCGGGACCGGAGTCTCGTTGATGCTGAGCGATTCCAGGCCGGCCTGGATCGTCAGGACGCCCTCGTTCAGGAGGAGCGATTCCAGGTGGCCCAAGGTGGCCACCAGCTCCTCACGCGAGGTCGGGGCGTGGCGCAGCAACCAGGTCAGGGAGGCGAGGGTCGAGGCGACCAGGTGGGCGGTGACGATGGTGGCTCCAAGGTGGGTCGCAGAAGATAGGCCAGTTCCCCGGGTCCCGCCACGGACCGATGCACCGGGGCCGCGGGGAGGCTAGAATCCAGCGACCCCCACCGGCTCCTCGGGTGGGGGAGAGATTCCCACTCCGGAGGTCCTCGTGGTGACTATTGTGACAACCGGGACCGCCCGAACCGAGCCGGGTCCGCCCGGGAGGGGAGTTCAGCATGCCCGTGCTTGAGGGCGACCGGATCGTGGCCGCGCTCCGCGGTGCATTTGTCCATGAGGTGGGCCGCAAGGCACTGCTTCAGCAGGCGGCGGCCCGGATCCGGGCCGCCGGGTCGCCCTACACGTCGGTGTATCTCTACATGTTGCATGGCGAGGAACTGATCCTGGAAGCTTTTGATGGCCGGGAGACCGACCACACGGTCATCCCCGTGGGGCGGGGGGTCTGCGGCACGGCGGTGGCCACGGGGCAGGACCAGAACATCGGCGATGTCACGGCGGTGGCGAACTATCTGGCCTGCAACACCTTTACCCGCTCGGAACTGGTGGTCTTGATCCGGCGGGGATCGACGATCCTGGGGCAGATCGATATCGACAGCGACCAGGTGGATCCCTTCACCGGTGCCGAGGAGGCCGAGGTGAAGAAAGTGGCCGACGCCTTGGCCGTACTGCTGTGACCCTGCCAGGTCCCAGCCCGACACCCGTGATGGAGGGTGAGTGCGAGGTCCGTGGAGTGCGACTCTACGAACGCCGGGTCGGGGCAGGCCCTCCCGTGGTCGTCCTGCACGGCGGGCCCGGTGCCCACCACGACTACCTGCTGCCCGGCTTTGACCGACTCGCCACCAGCCGCACCCTCGTCTATTACGACCAGCGGGGTGGGGGGCGCTCGCCGGTGGCCCGGGGGGTTCCCGTCGGCTGGCAGGAACAGGTGGCCGATCTGGAAGCGCTTCGGGAGCACTGGGGCATGGAGACGCTGGCAATCGCGGGATATAGCTGGGGCGCCTTGCTGGCGATGCTCTACGCCATCACGCACCCGGCGCGGGTGGAATGTCTCGCCCTCGTTTCTCCCGCACCGGGGCACCAGGCCGCCCGGCTGGAATATGAGAGCCGGCTCGCCGCCCGCTCTGCCACCCCCGCAATCCGGGCCGAGCGACAGCGCCTGCGCGACTCCGGGCTCGCCGAGAGCGACCCCGAGCGCTATCGCCAGCGGGGGTTTGAGCTCTCCGTGGCCGGGTACTTTCACGATCCCTCCCAGGCCGCCAACCTCACGCCGTTTCGCGTCACCGGGCGGACCCAGCAGGCCGTCTGGGACAGCCTCGGCGACTATGACATCCGGCCGGCATTGTCGGCACTTCGGGTCAGCGCGACCGTGCTGCACGGCGATGACGACCCGATTCCGGCCGCGACGGCCCGGGAGACTGCCCGGCTGCTCAATGCCGAGTGTCACCTGTTGGCGGACTGCGGTCACGTCCCCTATGTCGAGGCACCGGAAGCATTCGTGCGCATCCTGGACGCTTTCCTGCCCGGCACCCATGGCTGACCACGCCACCCGACTGAGCCCGTTCGAGTTGGCCCTTGGACCATTCGCCCCCGATCGACTCGGCGAGGTGCATCGGGCCCTGGCCGCCGCCGAGGTGGATCCGTTCGACCGGGATGCCTGGGCGATCTCCCAGGCTGGCGCCGCCCTCCTCCACGAGCTGCGACCCGAGTCCGGCCTGGGCGAGGCGGTGGCGGAGCTGGTGGCGTTGGCCCACGCCGGGTTCCTGTTCTGGCAGCAGGGGCAGCAGGTGCGGTCTCTGTCTCGGCCTTCCCTGGATGCGCTGGTTAGCGGCGCACCCGCCGCCACCCCATCGCGCTCGCCCAGCGCCTACTACCTTCAGCTGCCGCCGCGAAGGGTCTGGGGCACCCCGGTCGAGGGCGAACCGCCGGAACCGTTGGACGGGTGGTTTGCGCAGGCCCAGAGAGACCACCTCGCATTGGTGGCGGTCTTCGGGCTCCTCCCGGGCCGACCCGGGTTTACGGTGGCTCACACTGATGGCCCGGTACCAGGCCCCCTGGCCCGGGAGGATGGCTCCCCCCTCTTTGCTTCGACGCTGGAGGGGGGGACGGCGGCAGGACTCTGGTCACTGGTGGGACAGAGGGAACTGCTCGAGTTGGGTTGGCGGGCCCACCACCTGATCCTGGCCGGCCACGAATAGGTCACAGCGGAGGTTCACGACGCATGACGCCTGGAATCATGGACCGCACCGCGGTGGCGCACGTGCTCGACCAGATCGCCTCGTACCTGGAACTGAATGGCGAGAACCCGTTTCGGGTCCGGGCCTTTCGGTCGGCTTCGCGGACCGTGGCCGGGCTCCCGGCCGGCCTGGCTGCGGCGCTTGCCGACGGGTCCCTCGCCGCGGCCAAGGGGATCGGCCCAGGCACGCTCCAGATCATCGAGGAACTGGTGCAGACCGGGCGCAGCACCCTGCTCGAGGAACTCCACGAGGCGGTGGAGCCCGGCCTGGTGGAGATGCTGGGCATCTCCGGTCTTGGCGTGGCCAAGGTCCGGGCGATCCACGGCATTCTCGGCATTGACACCATTCCCGACCTCGAAGAAGCTGCCCAGGACGGACGCCTGGCGGCACTTCCCGGCTTCGGCCAGAAGACCGTCGACAACATTCTCAAGGGGATCGCCTTCCTCCGCAGGTCCAGCGGCTTCCGGCTTTCTCACCATGCCGCCCAGGAAGCCGAAGCGCTGCGGAGCGCCCTGGCCAGTCTCGACGGGGTCCTCGAGGCCCACGTGGCTGGCGAAGTCCGGCGCCGCTGTGAGGTGGTCCAGCAGCTGGTCGTAGTGCTGGTGACCGAGGAATCGCCGCCTGAGATCTTTCGGGCGCTGCAGCAACTGCCCGGCGTGGATGAATTTGCCGGCCAGGATGATCGCCGCGTCACCCTGCGGTTTGCCGGTGGCAGCGCCGCCCAGGTCGTGGTGACGACCCCGGTCAATCGCGGGGCGGTGCTGGTTCAGGCCACCGGTTCGGAGGCCCACCTGGCCGCCCTGGCGAAGCGCGCCGCGGCGCAGGGTCATTCGCTGGCCGGGGGCGCCCTCTGGAAGGGGTCGGAGTTCATCCCGACCCCTGAGGAATCATTGCTCTACCAGCGGCTCGGCGTGGCCTTTGTGCCCCCCGAAATGCGCGAAGGCCGCGACGAGCTCGAGCGCTGCGCCACTGGAACACCGCGGTTGGTGGAGCGACGCGACCTGCGCGGATTCCTCCACTGCCACACCCACTACTCCGATGGCACCCCGACCATTCGAGAGCTGGCCGAAGCGGTGCGGGCCGACGGCTATGACTATGTCGGCATTACCGATCACAGCCGGGCGGCAGCGTACGCAGGCGGGCTCTCGATCGACGACCTGAAGCGGCAGTGGGCGGAGATTGATGCCACCAACCAGGAACTCTCCGGCGTCCGGATCCTCAAGGGGATCGAGTCCGACATCCTGGGCGACGGGGAGCTGGACTATCCTGACGAGGTGCTGGCCGGATTTGATTTCATCGTGGCCTCGATCCACAGCCGGTTCGGCCTGAGCGAAGCGGAGATGACGGCCCGGGTCCTCCAGGCGCTGGACAACCCTTACTTGACTATCCTGGGACATCCCACCGGCCGACTGCTCCTCAGTCGCGACCCATACCCGATCGATCTCGAGGCGGTCTTCCGGCGGGCCGCCGCCAATCGGGTGGCCATCGAGATCAATGCCGATCCGCACCGCCTGGACCTGGATTGGCGGGTCCTCCGTCGCGCCCGGGACCTGGGTGTGGTCATCTCGATCGGATCCGATGCCCACAACCTGGCGGGGATCGCCAATATGGAGTTCGGGGTCGGCATCGCCCGGAAGGCCGGGATGGGGCCGGAGGAAATCCTCAACACCAGGTCGGTGGACGATTTCTTGACCTTTGCGCGGGCTCGGCATCCGCGGTGAGCCCTCGCGCCACGGTCCCGGCGACTGCGCGGGCCACTGCCCGCAAGCGCGTGGCGCCGATTCTGGCCGCGCTCAAGGCCGCCTATCCCGATGCCCACTGTGCCCTGACCTACCGCACCCCCTTTGAACTCCTGGTGGCCACGATCCTGTCCGCCCAGTGCACTGACGTCCGGGTCAACCTGACCACGCCGGCGCTCTTTGCCCGCTTCCCGACCGCCGGCCGCCTTGCCGCCGCCGACACCGCGGAAGTGGAGGAGTTGATCCGCTCCACCGGGTTCTACCGGGTCAAGGCCCGGAACCTCGTCGCCATGGCGCGGGTCCTGGTGGCGGACCATGGCGGCGAGGTGCCGCCGGATATGGAGGCGTTGCGGGTCCTGCCGGGCGTGGGTCGAAAGACCGCCAACGTGGTGCTCGGCAACGCGTTCGGCAGGAATGACGGGGTCACGGTGGATACCCACGTGACTCGCCTGGCCCGCCTCCTGAAGTTGACCCGTCATGCCGACCCTCTGAAAATCGAACGCGACCTCATGGCGCTGGTCCCGCAGGAGGATTGGACCCTGATCTCCCATCTGCTGATCAGCCATGGTCGCGCCACCTGTATTGCCAGACGCCCACGCTGCGCCGGGTGCGTGCTGCGGGCGCTCTGCCCCTCGGCGGGGAAGACGGCGGCTGGCTAGATTGGGAGTGGGTATCAGGTATCAGGTATCGGGTATCAGGTACCAGCACCACGCGAGGGTGGCGCTGTATGTCCTAGGAGGGATTGACAGCAAACGGAAGTTCCGCACCTTCGAACCCGATACCCGATACCCGATACCCGATACCCGATACCCGATACCCGGTACCCGATACCCGACACCCGATACCCGACACCCGACACCCCTCCTCTTACCCCACGGACCCATGAAGACAGCCACCATTGAAACCGCCCGAGGCACCGTCGTTGCCGAACTGTTCGATACCGAGGTACCCGGCACCGTCGCCAACTTCGAGAAGCTGGCCAATGAAGAGTTCTATGACGGGACCCGCTTTCATCGCGTGATCGCGAATTTCATGGTCCAGGGCGGCGATCCCCTCTCCAAGGACCCGAATAACACCCGGGCCGGCACCGGCGGTCCCGGCTACAAGATCAAGTGCGAGACTCACCTCAACACCCACAAACACCAAGCGGGCAGCCTTTCGATGGCCCACGCCGGCAAGGACACCGGCGGCAGTCAGTTCTTCATCTGTCACGGCCCCCAGCGACACCTCGATGGCGTCCACACGATCTTCGGCCAGGTCTCGACCGGCCAGGAGATCGTCAACAGCATCAAGCAGGGCGACGTGATCACCTCGATCCGGGTCGGCTGAGCTGCGCGTCGATTTTGCGGTCCTCGCCGACTACGCCCTGATCGACCAGCACGGCAAGCTGTCGGTGCTGGGCATCTTTCAGCACGTCTGGGTGGAGCAGTTCCCGGCCATGCACCCGCGCACCCACCTGGTCGTGCGGGTGCGCGGTCGGCGGACCGAACTCGGGTCGCACCACCTGCGGATCCGGTTCGTGGACGACCAGGACCAGGAGCTACTGGGTGGTGAGGGCAGCGTCCAGTTCGGGGAACCGCCCGCCGGGGTCACTGAGGTCGAGGCCGGGGCGATCCTGGTGTTCGACGTTCCGTTGCCGCGGCCCGGGCACTATGCCTTCGAAATCACGCTGGCCGACAACCCCGCGGTCCGGGTCCCCCTCTCCGCCGGGGTGATCAACCGGGACCGACCCGAGGGTAAGCCGACATGACCCGCGACGAAGCATTGGCGCTGATGCATGAGTTCACGCTATCGGAAGCCCTGCGCCGACACATGTACGCCGTGGAAATTGCCATGCGCGCCATGGCGGAGCGCCAGGGGGCCGACGTCGAGAGCTGGGGGCTGGCGGGGCTGCTGCACGATTTTGACTACGAGCGCTTTCCCAACGCCAGCCATTCTCCGACCGAGGAGCACCCGGCGGAAGGGGTTCGGATCCTTGCCGATCGGGGTGTCTCCGACGAGATCTGCCAGGCCATCCTGGGCCACGCCGCCTACACCGGCGTGCCCCGCGAGTCAGCGATGGCTCGCACCTTGTTCGGGGTGGACGAGCTTTGCGGGTTTCTGGTGGCCTGCGCCCTGGTGCGGCCGTCCCGCAGCCTGGCCGACCTGGAAGTCGCCAGCGTCCGCAAGAAGCTCAAGGACAAGGCCTTTGCGCGCGGCGTCAGCCGGGAGGACGTGGCCCAGGGCGCCGCCGAACTGGGCATCGAGATTCCGGAGCTCATTGAGATCCTGTTGGCGGCGCTGCGCTCGCACGAGCAGGTCCTGGGCCTCGGGAGCCCGTGACCGGCGACCGGGTTCCGCGCTCCCTGCCCGAGCGCTCCAAACCGGGGCGGATGTTTGACCGGGTGGGACGGGGCCGCCCGGTTCCCGGCAACAGCGTCACCCTGCTGCACGATTCCCCGAAGGCCCTCGAGGCGATGCTTGCCCTGATCGACTCGGCCCAGCGCTGGATCCATTTCGACAACTACATCTTTCGTGACGATGCGACCGGCCGGCGCTTCGCCGACGCGCTGATCGCCCGGGCCGAGGCCGGGGTCGCTGTGCGGGTCCTGTCGGATTGGCTCGGCTCCTTCGGCACGGGACGACGATTCTGGAATCGGATGCGGGCTGCGGGGGTCGAGGTTCGTCTGTTCGGCCCGCCGCGGCTGCGATCGCCGCTCACCTTCCTGTCGCGCAATCATCGCAAGATGGTGATCGCGGATGGGGCCCATGCCATTACCGGTGGTATCTGCATTGGCGACGAGTGGGCCGGCGGTGCCGACGGGGAGAGCCTGGCATGGCGCGACTGTGCAGTCCGCATCGATGGCCCCGCTGCGACCGTCCTGGATCAGGCCTTTGCCAGGGTCTGGTCGGTAGCCGGCGCCGGGCTGCCGCCCGAGGAGCAGTTGACCGACGTCGCCCCGGCCGGCGATGCCAAGGTGCGGGTGCTGGCTGGGGAGCCGGGGCTGTCGCGGATGGCACGGATGACGGCGCTGGTCCTGGCGGGAGCCGTGAGCCGGGTCTGGATCACCGATGCCTACATGGTGGCGCCACTGAGCATCGCGGAAGCGATGGCAGACGCGGCGCGAGATGGTGTGGATGTCCGCCTGCTGGTGCCGGGCTCGAGCGACCTGCCGTTCATTCGCAACCTGACCCGGACCGGTTACCGGGCGCTGCTGGCTGCCGGGGTCCGGATCTTCGAGTGGAACGGACCGATGCTTCACGCCAAGACGACGGTGACCGATGGCACCTGGGCGAGGATCGGTTCGACCAACCTGAATTGGTCCGGCCTGCTGGGCAACTGGGAACTCGATGTGGTGGTCGAGGATCCCGAGGTCGCAGCGGAAATGGAGATGGTGTTTCGCCGGGACCTGGAGTTGAGTGCCGAGGTGCTCAGCCGGCCGGTTCGGGCGCCGGAAGCGCTGAAACGTCTCCTGCCCCCGGCCCTGACCATCGGCCGTCCCGAGGCCGGCGGGGTCGCCCACGCCCCGAGGCGCCGCGAGCGCAATCAGCGCCGGCTGGTTACCCTCCGGGCCGTCCTCACCAGCGCCCGAAGGGCACTGTTCGGCACCGCCGCCCTGATCCTGATGGCCATGGGGGTCGTGGCGTTTCTGGCGCCCCGGATCACCGGATTGGTCCTCGGCGTGGCCAGCCTGGTGCTGGCGCTGCTGGCTCTCCGGGGGGCTCTCCGGGGCGATCCGGAGCTTCCCGGGCTGGAGTAGTAGCGCCTCCCCATTCTGCCGTGGCCACCTCCGCAGGTCCAAATCCAGTAGATTTGAGGGTTCCACTGACGCCTCCCGGGAACGGGTCCTGGGGAGGCTGCCACTCAACACCCTGGGGACGGCCTGCGTACTTCTGGCGTGGATGATGCCGAGCTGGCTCGGCGGGCGCGAGCGGGGGACAGCGATGCGTTCGGCCAGCTGGTCGAGCGCTATGCGCTGGCCGCCCGGCGCGTGGCCCGCGCGGTCCTCCGGGACGACGACGAGGCCGATGACGCGGTGCAGGACGGGGTGCTGGCCGCGTGGCGGGCCATCGAGCGGTATGACCCCGCGCGGCCGTTCCGGCCCTGGATGATGCGGATCGTGGTGAATGCTGCCCTCGACCTGCGGCGGCGGGACAAGGTCCGGCGCACCGAGATGATTCCCGAGACAGTGGAGTCGCGGACCATGGGTCCGGACCGGGCCACCGATTCGGTCATCCTCGGTGCCCAGTTGCGAGCCGCCCTGGCGGAGTTGCCGGAGCGCCAGCGGGTGGCGGTGGTGTTGTTCGATGCCGAGGGATACAGCCACGCCGACATTGCGGCATTGCTGGAAGTTCCCGAGGGGACCGTGCGATCCTACGTCTTTCACGGGCGGAGGGCGCTGCGGCGGGTCCTCGGGCCGATCAAGGAGGAGTTGCAATGAGCGAAGCACCGATGCTGTTTGACGCCCAGCCCGACGAGGAGCTCGGCGCCCTGTTGCGCCAGCATCTTGGCGGGGCCGACGAGGCGGCCTTTGTGGCGCGGTTGCGCCACGCGGTGGAGCAGGCCGACCGGGCCGAAAGCTGGGAGGTCCTGGCGGGCTGGGCGCGTCCCGGGCTGGTTGCCGCCGGGCTGGCGGCTGCCGCCATCATGTGGGTGGTGCTCACCCGGGACATCGGTCCGCCCAGCGGACCGGATGTCGTGCCGGGGCGCGAACTCATCGCCGGGCAGCCCGCCAGCGGCGAGATCCTGATCTCCGCCGTGCTCGAGGGCCGGTAAGTGGCGCTCTCCTCCACCGCCAGGGCCACCTACCTGCTGGTGGCCGCCTTCCTCGGCGGCGGCCTGGTGGGTGGTGCCACGATGATGGTCGTGGACCAGAACAACCACGACCGGCGCGGGGAGACCGGCCAGCGCCTCAACTACGTGGACTACTTAACAACCGAACTCGACTTGACGTCTGAGCAGCGCGCTGCCGTGGAGGGAATACTGCTGCAGCACGAGCCCCGGATGGACTCCCTGTGGGGCGCGGTGCGCAACGACCCAGAGGTCGCCGCGATTCGCCAGGCCATTCGCGATGGCATTCGATCTCAACTGACTGCAACGCAGCAAGAAAGGTATACGGCAATGCTCGATCGGCAGGGTCGCTACGACACCAAGGGGGGGCGGGATGGGCAGTAATCTGGCCACGCTGCGAATCGCGGCACTGGGCATGCTCCTGCCCGCGGCACTTGCCGCGCAAGTTGAGCGGCCGGGCGTGCGGCTGGAGGAGGCGATCCTGATGGCGGAGCGGGTGCAGCCGTCGATGGTCCAGGCCCGCACCGGCATCAACAACGCCATGGCACGGCAGCGAGTCGCCAAGGGTGCCTTCCTGCCGAGCCTCAGCTTCTCGACCAGCGGCAATACCAGTTTTTCCGAGGGCTTGTCCCGGGTGGACCAGGCCAGTGGACAGGTGATCAGCGGCAATACCATCACGACGGGCTTCAATGGTTCGATCAGCACCGGCATTGACCTCTTTACCGGGTTCCGCCGCGGCGCCGATCGGAACGCGGCCGACGCCCAGTACGAGGCCGCCGAGGCGTCGTTGACCAACGTGACCTACCAGCAGAAGCTCACCACCACGAACCAGTTCTATGATGTCGTGGCGGCCGAGCAGCTGCTGGGCGTGCGGCAGGCCAGTCTGGTACGGGCACAGGAGCAGTTCAACGTGGCGGTCACCCGGCTGCGCGCCGGCGCGGGCACCACCTCGGACTCGCTCCGGTCGGTAGTGACGATGGGCCAGGCCCGCCTGGCGGTCATCACCACCGAGACCCAGCTGGCCAGCGCCGAAGCCAATCTCGGCCGGCTGATCGGTCGCGAGGGTCGGGTGCGCGCCATCGCGGACTCCACGCTGTGGACGATTCTCCCGAACATTGACACTACCGGCCTCCGGATCGAAGCGCTCAACAAGGCGCCGTCGGTGCAGGTGGCCAATGCCAACCTCGATGCCGCCAGCGCGTCCCTGAAAGCCGCCAAGTCCGCCTACTTCCCGTCGCTCAGCCTGTCGGCGTCCAACAGCTTCAATGCCAACGGCCGCAACGACTACACGATCTTCCAGTCGCGCTCGCTCGGCTTGAGCCTGAGCTGGAACATCTTCAATCGGTTCAGCCGCGAGCAGAGCATCCAGACCCAGATCTCCTCGCTGGAGAACTCCGAGGCCAGCCAGGCGGAGGCCCGTCGCCAGGTCTTGGCCAGCATGACGGTCCGGCTTGCCGAGCTCTTCGCGGCGCGCACCCGGATTGAGATCACCACCTCCAGCGTTGCGGCAGCGAACGAGGACCTCCGCGTGTCGCAGGAGCGGTACCGCCTTGGCCTGGCCACGATCGTCGAGTTGCTGCAGTCCCAGGAGGCGCTCAATCAGGCCGATGTCGATGCGGTCAATGCCCGCTTTGACTACCTGCGCGCCAAGGCCCAGATCGAAGCGCTGATCGGGAGGCCGCTGTGAGCCCCGCCGTAATTGAGGCCAGTGACCGCATCTCCCGGATTCCGGGCGAGGTCCCCAGCGATGCCATCATCGTGATCCGCGGCGTGACTCGTGAGTATGTCATGGGCGCCGAGACGGTGCGGGCCCTGCGCGGTGTGGACATGGTCATCCAGCAGAATGAATTCGTGGCCATCATGGGACCGTCCGGCTCGGGCAAGTCGACGCTGATGAACGTGATCGGCTGCCTCGACACCCCGACGGCCGGCGACTACTGGCTCAACGGCCACAAGGTCTCCGAGCTGAGCGATGACCGGCTGGCGCGGATCCGCAACAAGGAAATCGGCTTCGTCTTCCAGACCTTCAACCTGCTGCCCCGCGCCACCGCGCTCCAGAACGTGGAACTGCCGATGGTCTACGCCGGCGTCGGGACGAAGGAGCGCCAGGCCGCAGCCAAGGTCGCCCTGGATCGAGTGGGCCTCGGCGACCGGATGAACCACCGTCCCAACGAAATGTCCGGCGGCCAGCGGCAGCGGGTGGCCATCGCCCGCGCCCTGGTCAACAATCCCAGCATCATCCTGGCCGACGAACCGACCGGGAACCTGGACTCGGTAACGAGTGAGGAAATCCTGGCACTCTTTGAACGGCTGCACGACGAGGGTCAGACGATCATCCTGGTCACCCACGAACATGATATTGCTGCCCACGCCCGCCGGCAGGTCCACCTGAAGGACGGCACCGTGGAGCAGGACTTCCAGACGGAGAGAACCAGCTGATGCGGATCCAAGTGCTTGCCCTGGCATCCCTGATCGCCATGGCGGGATGCAAGGAAGAGGTGGTGCCGATCACCTATGAGTCGGTGCCAGTGACTCAGCGGAATATCGTGGTGGCGGTGCGCGCCACTGGCTCGATCCTCCCCGACACCCTGGTGGAGGTCAAGTCCAAGGCCTCGGGCGAGATCCTCCAGATGCTGGTGGAGACCGGCCAGGTCGTCAATCGCGGCGTGCTCCTGGTCCGGGTGGACCAGCGAGTGCCCAAGAACCGTCTGGCCGAGGCGGAGGCCCAGCTCGACGTCATCCGGACCCGCCTGGCTACGGCAGAGTCGCAGTGGCGGCGGTCCCAGGAGCTGTTCACCAACAAGGCGATCACCGAGCAGGAGTATGAAAACGCCCAGCTCGCCGTGGCCAACGCCAAGGCGGCGGTGATCAGCGCCGAGGTCCAGGTGCAGACTGCGCAGATCGCAATGTCGGATACCGATGTGCTGGCCCCGATCAGCGGCACGATCCTTACCAAAAGCGTCGAGCGCGGTCAGGTCATTTCCTCCCCGAGCAGTGACGTGGGTGGCGGCACGGTGCTGTTGACCATGGCCGACCTGGACTTGGTGCAGGTACGGACCCTGGTGGACGAAGTGGACATTGGCAAGATCAAAGAAGGCCTCCGGTCCACCGTCACGGTGAATGCCTATCCCAATCAGCCGTTCCAGGGCGAAGTCCTCAAGGTGGAACCCAAGGCGGAAACCGCCCAGAACGTCACCATGTTCCCGGTCATCATCCGGGTGGCCAACCGTCAGGGACTGCTCAAGCCCGGCATGAACGCCGATGTGCAGATTCATGTCGGCCAGCGCGACAACGTCCTGGCGGTGCCGAACGCGGCACTCCGGACCGAGCGCGATGTCGGCTCGGCTGCGATGGTCCTCGGCCTCAGCGACGAGCAGTTGCAGCCGATGCTGGTGACCGCCAAGGCGGTGCGGGACTCGCTCGCCGCCCGAGCGCGACCGGCCGGCGACTCCACCGCCCGGGCAGCCCGACCGGCCGCGCCCCAGCCTGCCGCGGGCAAGGCGGCCGGCGCGACGATGGAGTTCATGGGGCAGTCGATCACCCTTCCTGAGGGCGTCACCGAGGCCCAGGTAACGGCTGCGCTGGGCCGGCTGCGGTCGCAGCAGTCGACCGACGCCGACCGGGCCTTGATGGCAAAGCTGCGGCCAGCCGGTGGTGGTAGCGGTGGTGGATTCGGCGGCGGTGGCGCCGCTGGTGGTGGCGGCCGCCCCCGCGCCTCGACTGTCGACTTCCAGTTCGGCGGCAGTTACATCGTGTTCGTCAATCGGGGCGCTGGGCCGGAGCCGGTCTATGTCCAGACCGGACTCACCGACCTTGACTACAGCGAAGTGGTCCGGGGCCTGGTCGCCAACGACCAGGTCTTGCTGTTGCCCAGTGCCAGCCTGCTCCAGTCCCAGGAGGAGTGGCGGGACCGGATGCAGCGGATGACCGGGAACTCCGGCGTTCCGGGCATCGGGACCACCAGCACCGGAACCGGCACGACCGCCCGGCCGACGGGCACCACCGGCGGTGGGCCGACGCCGCCCACAGGCGGAGGCCGGCCATGATCATCGGCGAGATCATCAAGGTCGCGTTCCAGAGCATTCGTGCCAACAAGCTCCGGGCCATTCTGACCATGCTCGGTGTCATCATCGGCGTCGGGGCCGTCATCGCAGTCGTGGCTCTTGGCACCGGTGCCCAGCGAGCCGTCGAGGCACGCATCGAGGCGATGGGCGCCCAGCTGCTGACGATCTCGCCAGGCCAGTCGTTCATGGGCGGGCGCGCCAGCGAGGTGCGGGTATCCCTCACGGTTGCCGACGCCGATGCCCTGCGCGACCAGGGGCGCGGGCTGGCGGCCGTCGTGCCGGAGATCCAGCGCTCGTTCCAGGTCAAGTATGGTGCCAAGAACTTCAACATCAACATCCTCGGCACCACCCCAAACTATGTCCCGGTCCGCAACTACGAGGTGGTGGTTGGCCGAAACCTGACCGAGGGAGATGATGGCGGCCGGCAGCGCTATGCCCTGCTCGGCGCGGACATTCCCAAGATGTTCGGCGTCAATCCGATTTCGCTCATCAACCAGACGATCCAGATCCGGGGGCAGCCGTTCGAGATCGTCGGCATCCTGAGCGCCAAGGGGTCCCAGGGGTGGTCCAACCCGGACGAGCAGATCATTGTGCCCTTGAGCACCGCCCGGTATCGCCTGATGGGCAGTGATCGCCTGCGCAACGTGGCGGTCAAGGTGGCCGATGGCGTGCCGCTGGAGCGGGGGATGGTGGAAGTCGAGCAGATTCTCCGGTCGCAGCACAAGATCCGGCCCGGCGGCGCCAATGACTTCCAGATCATGAATCCGCAGGAAATCCTGCAGACCCAGCAGGAAACCACCGAGACCTTCGGCCTGCTGCTCACCAGCATCGCCGCGGTGTCGCTGATTGTGGGTGGCATCGGTATCATGAACATCATGCTGGTGTCGGTGACGGAGCGGACCCGCGAGATTGGTATCCGGAAGGCGCTCGGCGCCACCAAGTTCAACATCCTGTTCCAGTTCCTCACGGAGGCCGTGACGCTGTGCATGCTGGGAGGGATCCTGGGTATCGGTGCCGGTGCCTGGGGTGCCGCGGCGATGTCCAAGTACCTGGGGTGGAGCACCGTCGTGTCCCCGGTGGCGGTGGGTGTTGCGTTTGCCTTCTCGGTGGCGGTGGGGCTGTTCTTCGGACTGTGGCCTGCCAAGCGGGCGGCCGGGCTCAACACGATCGACGCCCTGCGCTACGAGTAGTTCGCCGCCGTCGGTTGCGGCTGGCTGGCGCGGGGCGTTCTTCGGGGCGCCCCGCTCTGCTTGGTGGCTGCGGGCGGTGGTGCCCGGGTATTCTCCAGCGCCGCCATCACCCACCCCGTTGACTGCCGGGAGGCAGTATTCCGACCCCCAGCGCACCATCGAGCCACTTGCGTCGCCTTCGCTGGCCCCTGGCCCTTACCGCCGGGCTCCTGCTGGCCCAGACTTTCCCGATCGGGGTGCTGAGTGACCCGCTCGGGGTTCCTCTGGATCCGGCATGGCGGTTGGACTCTCCCTGGCTCTACACGCTTGGCGCACCGCTCTTCTCGCTCTGGGACAACGTCGCGATGCTGTCCCGATCCCGGCTGACGGGTTTCCTGTTGGGGCTTGCCGTGGCCTACCTGGCCTGGCGGCTGCTGGAGCGGCGGGTTCGGCGAGTGCGGATGCGCCGGATTGTCCTGGAGGAGTTCCGGAGCCTTATCCTGGCGCTAGCCGGGTTGGCGCTGTTCGTCGGGGTCGGCATGGCATGGAATACCCGGCCGGCCCGTCGCCTCATTGGCCTGGGTGGTGACGAACTGACCGTCGAGATCCACAGCCACACCAACGTGTCCCACGACGTAAAGTCCTGGCCGGTGTCGTCCTTCGACGCCGAGGCAAGCCTCCAGTGGCACCAGCGTGCCGGGGTCGATGTCCTGTTCGTCACCGACCACAACCTGACGACCGGGTGGGAACGGCTGGGGCCAACGCACGACTCCGGCGGGGTGCAGGCATGTCCCGGCATCGAGATCTCGGCCTATGGTGCCCACGTGGTGGTGCTTGGGACTCCCCTTCCCGCGGACCCCGCAGCATATCGTGGCTCGATCGAGAATCGCAGCCGACTCTTTGCCGAGGTGGCCGCGACGCCCGGCGCCGTGGCGATCGCCTCGCTACCGGAGTATCGCGGCGAAGCCGCCGATTTTCTGTCCGAGGGCGCCGGTGGATTCGAGATCGTGAACGCCTCACCCAAGGCCAATGAGTTCACCCGCGTGGAGCGGGACAGTACGGTGGCCTTGGCGCGGGCGCATGGGGCGACCCTCGTCGCGGCCGGCGATCAGCACGGCTACGGCGCCACGCCGATGGCCTGGAATGTCCTGCTTGAGCCGGGATGGCGGCGCCTCGGCGGTGCGCTCTGCGCCACCGTCGTGGCCCGGTTCAAGGCGGGGGGGCCGGAAGCCGTCCGGATGGTGGAACGGACTCGCCTCAGGCCCGACCACTGGCTGCCGGGATTCCTGACCCCACTGGGTGTGCTCTGGCTGGCGTGGGCGACGCTTCCCCTGGCGGGCGCCGTCAGCTGGCTGGCGTGGATCTGGGCGATCGCCGTGGGGAGCGACATGGCGCGTCGCGGCTTGCGGGAGCGCCGGGCCCGGGCCATACTCTCAGCCGTCGGGCTCCCCTTCTCTCACCCCGCCGGGAAATAATGAACCGATCTGTCTTCCGCGGCACGGGCCGCGCACTGCCGGAGCGGGTGGTCACCAACGCCGACCTGGCCGTGGTCATGGACACCTCGGACGAATGGATCCAGACCCGGACCGGGATTGCCGAGCGCCGCTGGGTGTCGCCGGGGGAAACGGGGACCGGCCTGGCCAAGCTGGCAAGTGAACAGGCGCTGGCGGCCGCAGGGATGAGTGCCGCCGACTTGGACGGGATCGTGTATGCGACCTCCACTCCGGATCATTTTGCCCCCGGGAACGGGGTCTTCCTGCAACGGGAGCTTGGCGCCGGTCCGATCCCCGCGATCGACATCCGGACCCAGTGCAGCGGCTTCGTGTACGGGCTCTCGGTAGCCGATGCCTTCATCCGGAGCGGTTCCTGGAAGCGGGTGCTGGTGGTGGGGCAGGAGATCCAGTCCACCCGAATGGATGTGTCCACCGAGGGACGCAACACGGCGGTGATTTTTGCCGACGGCGCCGGCGCCGCGGTACTCGAAGCGAGCGAGGATCCTGCCCGCGGGATCCTCGGCTTTGACCTGCACAGCGACGGCAACTACGCCGAGAAGCTCTGGGCCGATGGTCCCGGCGCCATCTACCATCCGAGCATTACCCACGAGCAGCTTGATGAGGGCCGCTACTGGCTGCAGATGGACGGCCGTGAGGTGTTCCGGCATGCCATTACCAAGATGCCGGAGTCGGTGCGCGCCGTGCTGGCCACGACGGGCGTCGCGCTTGAGGACGTCAAGTTGGTCATCCCCCACCAGGCCAACCTGCGGATCTCGGAAATGGTGCAGAAGAGCCTGGGACTGCGTGATGACCAGATTTACAACAACATCATGCACTACGGCAACACGACCGCAGCCACCATCCCGATCGCCCTGGATGAGTGTGTCGAGGCTGGCCGATTGGAGCCGGGCGACCTGCTGGTGATGACGGCGTTCGGGTCGGGATTCATGTGGGGGAGTTGTGTGGTGCGGTGGTAGGGACAGCGGGTCAGCGGGTCAGTGAACTCCGGGGGGATGGTTTGGCATGCGGCTGATGCCCCACATCGCGTTGATCGGGGACTACGACGCCGAGGTCGTGGCGCATCAGGCCATTCCCCGTGCCCTGGAGCTCGCGGCGAACCTGCTCGAAGTTCGGCTGGACTGGGACTGGATCCGGACCGATTCCCTGGACGCCGACCCTACCACAGTGCTCGGCCCCTACTCCGGATTCTGGTGCGTTCCCGCCAGCCCCTACGCCAGTTTCGAGGGCGCCCTCGCTGCCATCCGCTTTGCCCGTGAGAGTGGCCGTCCATTCCTTGGCACCTGTGGCGGATTCCAGCACGCCGTCATCGAGCATGCACGAAACGTCCTCGGGATGACCGCCGCCTCTCATGCGGAAGTCGATCCCGGTGCCGAAGGGAGCGTCATCGTGCCCCTGGTTTGCAGTCTGGTGGAGAAGTCGGGTTCCGTGGTTCCGGGAGTGGGAACACAGTTCGCGGGATACTGTGGCGACCTGGCCCTCACAGAGCGATATCACTGCAGCTATGGCCTCGACCCTGCCCATGTGGAGCGCTTGCAATCCAGTGCCCTGCGCGTTTCAGCGTATGACGAAGACGGCCAGGTCAGGGCGGTGGAGCTGACCGATCACCCGTTCTTCATGGCCACCCTGTTCCAGCCCGAGCGGGCTGCGCTCGATGGGCAGCTTCACCCCCTCATTGCTGCATTCGTCGGCGCTGTCACCGCCGTCGCCCCGCCACGGCCCACCCCGCTCGCCTTTACCTGAACTGCGATGGCGCTCTCCCTGAAGCTGGCATCCAAATCCGACGCCGCTGCGATCGCGGCGATCTATGCGCCCCACGTGCTTGGCTCGGCCACCTCGCTCGAGCAGGTGGCCCCCGATGCCGACGAGATGGGGCGCCGGATCGCCGCGCTGCAGCAGACCCATCCCTGGTTGGTGGCTGAATCGGGCGGTACGGTGGTTGGCTACTGTTATGCCTCCCCCCACCGGCCACGCGCTGGGTACCGCTGGTGCACCGAGGTGTCGGTGTATGTGAGCCCCGACCAGCATCGGGGACGGATCGGGCGGGCGCTGTATACCGCGCTGTTCGAGATTCTCGTCCTCCAGCAGTACGTCACCGCCTACGCAGGGATCACCCTCCCCAATGAGGCGAGTGTCGCCTTCCATGAGGCGATGGGATTCGAGACGATCGGGATCTACCAGAACATCGGTTTCAAGCTTGGCCGGTGGCACGATGTGGTCTGGTATTCACGCCCGCTGGTGGCGGCGCCGATGGACCCAGAGGAGCCGATTCCGCTCCGGATGCTTCGCGAGGTCGGCGCTCTGCCCGGGTATGTAGGTTGAAGGACTACTGGGGACGACAAGTCCAAGTGTAGGTAGTGTAACGAGTTGGAAAACTGCCTTTGGCGCTGGAACGCTGGAGAAACTTCATTGTGCTGTGTTGCGTACTGCAACATACTGATTGATCGGCTTCGCTGAGGAGGGAACTATGATTGGACTGATCATTACCATTGCGGCCGCTGCCGCCGGATATATCCTGACCCGCGACTTCGTGACTCGGCGGCTGCGCTTCGTCGAATCGATCCAATCGCCGCTGGCACCGATCGCGGTGGCCGCTGTCGTGGCCCTGGTGGCGTGGCCGTTTGCCATGCTCCCTTTCATCACCCAGATGACCGCCGCCGCCACCGCCATTGCCGCCGGGTTCGGGGCCTCGAGTGGGGCGAAGGCGATCCGGCGCCAGGACATGCTGCCGGCGCCGAGGAGGAGGTAGGGGCCAGTCAGCAGGTCGGCCTTGACGAGGCGTGCGCGAATTCACACCTTCGGCCCCCCTGCCCCGCCTGACTATCTTCCCCCCATGGCAACCATCACCTGCGCCCGCTGCGGGCTCGACAAGCACAAGCAGCCGTTCCAGCTTTTCCAGAATGACCTGGGCCGACGGGCCTTCGAGACAATCTGTGTGGACTGCTGGGGGGAGTGGCTCAAGCATCAACAGGCGCTGATCAACCACTACGCCCTGAACCTCCGCGAGCCGAAGTCCAAGACGTTCCTGTTCGAGCAGATGGAGCAGTTCCTCTTTACCAGCGCAGCCCAATCCTGAAGGTGGCATCGACCGCCGAGCCGCTCGGCTTGAGGTCTTCGGTCAGCGCCAGGATCAGCACGGGGCCGGTCGGACTCGGCCGGATCAGGAAACCCATGTCCCCCGTCATCTCTGCGCGGTCGTAGCCCTCCACCCCGGTG
>Ga0163144_10008394_pt1 | contig 22368 bp, 18 predicted proteins | sample OliLak19BULKMAT1_FD_123175 | JGI IMG/M metagenome (GOLD analysis project Ga0163144, IMG submission 123175) | Freshwater microbial mat bacterial communities from Lake Vanda, McMurdo Dry Valleys, Antarctica - Oligotrophic Lake LV.19.BULKMAT1 | ecosystem: Environmental > Aquatic > Freshwater >... | reverse complement strand
GGGCAGCGCGACGACCAATGGGCGTTCGCGGTACGCCGTCAAGCCGTCGCACTCGTACGGCGTCGTGTCTTCGGATTGCCACAGCAGCGCGTGCGCCGGCAGCGCGGCGCCGAGTGCGGCGACCACCGCCCGCTGGCGCGCGCTGCGCTCGGCGGGGTCGAGCGGCGCAGGGGCGGCGGTGGCAAGCGGGGCGTTCATGGCAGAGGTTTTCGGTGGGAGTGACTGTAAGCGGCGCGCCGGTGCGCAGTGCCCCGCGGCAGCGCTTGGCGGCTTTGCGCCGGGCGCATCAATCGGGCATGCACGGGTACGGACCCACCGCTCAACTGTTTTGCGTGAAGACGGTGAGAACCCCGGTATAGCCGTACAGGTGTTGGTGGCCGATCTCGCCGCTGGCAAAGAAGCCGACCAAGGGCACATCGCCGAGCGCGTGCTTGACGATCTGCAGCTCTGCAGACGGCGCGCCGAAGTGCGGGCCGCCGCGGCCGGCGCAGCTGACATAGACGGCCCCGGCGATCCGGGCGGTGGGGTCGACGGGCCCGCTCATCGCGGACGCCGAGAGTCCCGCCGCGCCATCGGCCTCGAGCTCGGGCTCGGGCGCGAGGGCTTCCCGTGTCTCGGCGCAGATGCGCACCAGGTCGCGGCGTGCCGCCACCATGTCGCGCTGGCAGAACGCCAGTCGCAGGCCGGTGTGCAGCAGCTCGGCCACGGCAACGCCATGGTGTGCCGGGTCCAGGCCGATCAGGTGGCGCACCCGCACGTCTTCGCCGAACGCACGGCGGGCCGCGGCCTGCGGGGCGGGATCGGGCCGCTCGGCGAACCCTTCGATACCGCTGAGGGCCCCTGCGCCCAGGTCCGCCGGGCCGCTCAGGCCCACGAGGGTGCTGCGCAGCGCGGCCAGTGTTTCGCGCGGCGCCTGGCCATCGAGTTCGAGGTCGCGCAGCAGGCATGCCAGCGCGGGTTCGCCGTCGAGCCGGGTCACGACGTTGCGCTCGCAGGCAGTGATGCGTCGCGACGGACCGATCGGCTGGCAGCCCTGGCTGACGCGCGACAGCACGCCGACGTCGCGGCTGAACGCAACGCCCGACAGGCCGCCCTCGAACACGCCGTTGGCGATGTGGCAGCTGCGCGTGCGCGACGATGCCAAGCCGCCGAACAGATAGCCGCTGGAGGTGCGGCTGCTCATCTCTTCGAGCAGGCCGGCCAGGTCGTGCGCGCTGCCGTCGGTGTGCACCATCGCCGTGTGCGCCTGGATGCGCGAGAGCGGCTGCGCACCGGAGAACACCTGGAAGCGGCCGATCGGCATCGCCGCCAGCATCAGCACCAGGGCCGGTTCGTCGAAATACTCGACGCCGCTGGCGGCCACCCCCACGCCCACGGCACCGACCCAGGCCACGCCCGGCCAGTGATCGCGCAAGGCGGCGTACAGCGCCGCTGCTTGCGCTACGTAGTGGTCGCTGAAGTAGACCCAGCCGAGTGTCGGCGCGGCCGCTTCGGCGCTGCCGGAGGCGGGCGGCTCGAGTTGGGCCGTACACAGCGCCAAGGCGGCGCGCCAGTCTGGGTGCGTCGCGTGCGCGACGACGAAACGGGGCATGGGCTCAGCCGGTCGCCTTGCGGGCGCCGCGCCCGCGCGCGCCGGGGCGGGGCTTGCCGCCACCCGAGGTCGACCCGGCATCGGTAGCCGTCACCGACTTCTCCGTTCTGGCGGCTCTGGCATTTCTCGCGACCTTGGCCGCGTTCGCCATGCCGCCGGCCACGCCGCCCGCGGCGCGGGCCATGCCGCTGGCCGCCTTCATCGGCACTGAGACAGCGCTCTTCAAGGTTTGCTCGGCGGCATCGAAGCCCTGCTTGACCATCGCACCGGCCAGGTTCTTCGCGCTGTCGGTGGCGCTGTCTTTCAACGCCCCCGCAGCGAGCTGGGTGAACTGCTTCGTCAAGGCGCCCCACCACTGCATCGGATCCACCACGCCGGCAGACACGGGCGAGTCGGCGCTGCCGCTGCCGGCGTTTGCTTTGCGCGACGCCGCATTCGGCGCGGCCTGGGCTTCCGAAGGATCGCGCAACCGCATCGAGTCGCGCAGGTCGCTCATCTGCACGTTCATCGTCTTCAGCGTCGAGAGCGTCATGCGCTGCACTTCCAGCGCCTGGATCGTGGCGCCCAGCATGCGCGCGTTCTGCTCGAGCCAGAACTGCACGGTGCGCAATTCCTCGATGCGCTTCTCGATCTCCTCGGGGTTCAACGTCGGCGCCACCCACTGGCCGATGCCGGGCAGCGCCGCTCCGGCGTTCTTGACCAGCCCCTGCAGGAAGTCGAAACCGGGCACGAGCTTGGTGAACGCATTGGCATCGGTCATGGGGTTCCTCTATGCGATGGGGTGGGCGGAGGTCGATTGTGCGTTCATCGGGCCGGCTCGAAGCGCAATACGCCGTCGCTCTGGCTAAAGCGCATTCTCGAGAGCACGTCCATGCCGAGCAAGGGTGCGTCGAGCTGCGGCAGTACCGCCACGCGAAGGCGATCGGCGCGCACGCCGCCTTGCAGCTCGACATCGGCTCGCGAACGCATGCCCACAGCGCTGCCGCCGGCCGTCGACACCTGCAGTCGGCCCTCGTCGGGGAGGCCAGCGCGTTCGGCCAGTCGCTGCGGCAGGGCGGTGGTGCTGGCGCCGGTGTCGACCAGGAAGTCGACCGCGATGCCGTTGACGCGCCCCGGCCAGTGGAAGTGGCCGTCGGCGCTGCGCCGCAACTCGATGGCACCACTTTGCGCCTCGACGGAAAAGCGGGCACTGTCGCGTTGAGCCAGGCCGGCCTGCACACCGACGAAGATCAGTGCGCCGAGCACGAGCCACAACGTCGTCAGCTTGAAAGTGCGCGAGAGTTCGCCGGGCTTGCTGTCCATCCTGCGACGATGCCACGAAAGCGCGCGCCGTACCGCCGGCGGGGCAAGCACCTCTATCATCGACCGCATGCAAGTGCCGTCCGCCTCCCAGACCCACGCGCCGCTCATCAACGACAGCTTCCTGCGCGCATGCCGGCGCCAGCCGACGCCGCACACGCCCGTGTGGCTGATGCGCCAGGCCGGGCGCTACCTGCCCGAGTACGTGGCCACGCGCGCCAAGGCGGGCAGTTTCATGGGCCTGGCGACGAACGTCGACTATGCCACCGAGGTGACGCTGCAGCCGCTGGACCGTTATCCGCTCGACGCGGCGATCCTGTTTTCCGACATCCTGACGGTGCCCGACGCGATGGGCCTGGGATTGAGCTTCGCCCTAGGCGAAGGGCCGCGCTTTGCACGTCCGGTGCGCGATGAGGCGGCGGTGGCCGCGCTGCAGGTGCCTGACCTCGACAAGCTGCGCTACGTGTTCGATGCCGTGACGTCGATCCGCAAGGCGCTGGCCGGGCGTGTGCCGCTGATCGGTTTTTCGGGCAGCCCCTGGACGCTGGCCTGCTACATGGTCGAAGGCGCGGGCAGCGACGACTACCGGCTCGTCAAGTCGATGCTCTATGCCCGGCCCGACCTGATGCACCGCATGCTCGACGTGAATGCACGGGCCGTCGGCGCGTACCTGAACGCGCAGATCGCCGCCGGCGCCCAGGCGGTGATGGTGTTCGATAGCTGGGGCGGGGTGCTCGCCGATGGCGCGTTCCAGGCCTTCAGCCTGGCCTACACGCAGCGCGTGCTGGACCACCTCGACCGCAGCGTGCCGGCCATCGTCTTCACCAAGGGCGGCGGGCCGTGGCTCGAGCAGGTGGCTGCGACCGGCGCCGATGTCGTCGGGCTCGACTGGACAGCGGATCTGGCGAGCGCGCGGCGACGGGTGGGCGGCCAGGTGGCGCTGCAAGGCAACCTCGACCCGATGGTGCTTTTCGGCGGTGAGGAGGCGGTGCGCCGCGAAGCCAGGGGTGTGATCGATCGCTATGCCGCCGGCCATGTGGGTGGTGCCACCGCGGGCGCGTTCGACGGTCATGTCTTCAACCTCGGCCACGGCATCAACCAGCACACGCCCCCCCAGGCGGTGGCGGCGCTGGTGGACGAAGTGCACCGCTATTCGCACACCGCGCGCGGCACGAGCGCCATGGGTAAGTGAGCACTCAGGGCAACTTATCCCCATCAATGCAAGTGCGGCGCAGCAAAAAAAACGCCGTAAGACTTGCCATCAGGAATTCCCCTAGTACGGGCTAAGTGCTTGATTTGATTGGCACCAGGAGCCCCATGGCGTGTGCCTCGAGAGGCCAATTTGGTAGATGTTTCAAAGGGTTAGCGTGTCCGTGGACAATTTGCCCACAAAGTTATCCACAGAAGTTCACTTTGCGCCCGAAGCCTTTGAAATCATCAGGTTAGCGGCGATCCTTCACACCGAGCAGAGCATTGCGCTGCAAGTTGCACATGCCGGATCCAGTCCCTGAATCGATCGTCGGCGTTTGTGTCGAGGCACCGCAGCATGCTGCGCTGGCGCCCTGGCTGGACTACAGAAGTGAGCAGCTGCTCATGCCGGGAACGATCGTGCGCGTGCCCTTGGGCAAGCGCGACGTGGCGGGTATCGTTTGGTATGCAGGCGCCACGTTGGCTGGCGGCGGCGCTGCGTTGCGGCCCGTGCGGCAAGCGCTGTGCGCGCTGGAGCCGCTCTCGCAGGCCTGGCGTCAACTGGTCGGGTTTGCCGCGGGCTACTATCAGCGTCACTTGGGGGAGATGGCGCTGGCTGTGCTGCCGCCCGAGCTGCGTCGCATCGACGCCACACAACTCGCACGGCGACTCGCGCGCAAGCGCACTTCGGAAACCTTCGCCGCGAGCCAGCCCGCAGCGTCCGATGCGCCGGGCGCACAGGCGCCTGACATGTCGGATGGGCAGCTCGCCGCGGTCGAGGCACTGCGAACGCTTGCCCCCGCCACGTTCCTGCTGCATGGGGTGACCGGCAGCGGCAAGACCGAGGTGTATTTGCAGGCGGCGTCCCATGCGCTGGCGGCGGGCCGCCAGGTGCTGGTGCTGGTGCCCGAGATCAACCTCACACCGCAACTCGAGTCGCGCTTTGCAGCGCGCTTCGCCGGCCACCGGCTGGTCTCGCTGCACAGCGGCCTCACGCCGGCCCAGCGCTTGCGAAGTTGGCTGGCGGCGCACCAGGGCCAGGCCGGCGTGGTGCTGGGCACGCGCCTGGCGATCTTCGCCTCGATGCCGCGTCTCGGGCTGATCGTGGTCGACGAGGAGCACGACCCGTCGTTCAAGCAGCAGGAAGGCGCGCGCTATTCGGCACGCGACCTGGCCGTCTACCGCGGCCGCCTCGAAGGCGTGGCGGTGGTGCTGGGTTCGGCCACGCCGTCGCTCGAGAGCTGGCAGCGCGCCGAGGAAGGCGCCTACCGCCGGCTGGCGCTGCCCGAGCGCATCGGCGCCGGCGCGCTGCCGCGCGTGCGCACGGTCGACATGAACCTGCAGCCGCGTGACGCGCCGGGCGGCAGCGGGCTGTCGGCGCCCTTGCTGGACGCATTGCGAGAGCGCCTGGCGCGCGGCGAGCAGAGCCTGCTGCTGCTCAACCGCCGCGGTTATGCGCCGGTGCTGCATTGCGGCGCCTGCGCTTGGAAGAGCGCTTGCCCGCACTGCAGCGCCTGGCGCGTCTTCCACAAGCGCGACCGCACGCTGCGCTGCCACCACTGCGGCTTCAGCCAGCGCGTGCCCAAGGCCTGCCCGGAGTGCGGCAACCTCGACATCCAACCCGTCGGCCGCGGCACCGAGCGACTGGAAGAGCAGCTCGTGCAGGCGCTACCCGAGGCGCGCGTCGGCCGCATCGACGCCGACAGCACGCGCGGCAAAGGCATGCTCGAGGCCCAGCTGAGCGCCGTGCATGCGGGCGAGATCGACGTGCTGGTGGGCACGCAGATGGTGGCCAAGGGGCACGACTTCCGGCGCATCACGCTGGTGGCCGCCATCAACCCGGATGGCGGCCTATTTGCGAGCGACTTTCGTGCGCCCGAGCGGCTCTTCGCGCTGCTGATGCAAGCCGCAGGCCGTGCCGGACGCGACGCGTCACAGGCCGCTTCGAGCGAGATGTGGTTGCAGACCTGGCACCCGCGTCACCCGCTCTACGCCGCACTGCGCACGCACGACTACAGTGAGTTTGCCGCGAGCCAGTTGCAGGAGCGCCGCATGGCCGGGCTGCCGCCGTTCTCGAGCCTGGCCCTGTTGCGTGCAGAAGCGCGAAGCGCCGAGGTGGCCACTGCCTTCCTGCAGGCGGCCGCAGTGGCCGCAGCCGCATTGCCGGAAGTGCAGGGCGTGAGCTTGTATCCGCCGGTGCCGCCGCCGCTGTCGCGCGTGGCGGATGTGGAACGCATGCAGATGCTGCTGGAGTCGGGCTCGCGCGCCGCGCTGCAGCGCCTGCTGGCGGCCTGGTTGCCCGCGCTGCAGGCCTTGCGCAAGGACGACAAGGCGCACCGCGCCGTGCTGCGCTGGGCGGTCGACGTGGATCCGTTGTCGATCTAGGAGACAGCCTCCTGGCCGACGCGAACGGCGCTCAGTCGTCGTGCTTCTTGCCCTTGCCCTTTTGCTTGTCCTTGTACTTCCCGTTGCCCTTGCCTTGGTGCTCGTCGTAGCGCTCCTGCACCCACTGCTCCTGCACGAAATAGACCGGCCGGGCGCAGGCGTTGTAGCGCCCGCAATGCTTGCCCCAGTTCTTGGCATGGCCGGGCGGCACGTACAGGTACATCGGCGCGGGCTGCTGGACCACGACCGTCGGGCGCTGGATCAGCACCGGCTGGGCGTACAGCACCGGAGGCGGCGGCTGCGAGCCGAACTCGATGCGGCCGTACACGCCGGGCTCGCGGATCGTGATGCCCACGCCCACGTCGATGGCCGACCAAGACGGCGTGGCGGTGGCAGCGGCAAGGGATGCCAGTGCAATGAACAGGATCTTCTTCATGGGTGCTCCTCGGCTCGAGATGCCGTTACAACGCCAGTGTGCCCCCTTGCGCCGACACGGCCCATCCATCCGCGCCCTGGCACTGGGCGCCACGTGCAATAAGCCCCGCGCAGTGCGCGTTCATCGTGTTACTTGCACGCCCAAGGCCCAGGCGAGCAAGCTGAAGGTCAGGAAAGCCGCCGCCGTCGAGCTCAGGATGATGCGGGCGATGCGGCCGTTGTCCGCTCCGTAGCGCTCCGCGAGCAACGACACGTTGCTGGCACTCGGCAGTGCCGCTGCGAGCGTCAGGACCGTGGCTTCGAAGGCCGACAGCGGCGCCCCCAGCGAATGCGCCAGCGCGCACAGCGCAAACACCAGCAACGGGTGCAGGAACAGCTTGATGGCCGCCACCGGCAGGTAGCGCGAGGCCGGCGTGCGCGTGTGCGCATGCTGCCCGGCGCGCCACAGCACGGCGCCGATGGTGAACAGGGCCACCGGGCTGGCTGCGTCCGCCAGCATGCGCACCACCACCTCGGGCGGCCCGGCCAGGCGGAGACCCGCCGCCGAAAACGCGGCACCCAGCGCGATCGCCCAGGGCAGCGGGTTCGACAACGTGCCGCGCAAGGCCTTCCAGGCCGCCGCACGAGCGCCGGCGCCGGCGCCCTTGGCATCGTGCAACTGGGCCAGGGCGATGCACAGCGAGCTCGTCACGAACAGGTCCGCCAGCACGCTGCTGATCACCGGGCCCGCGGCCGCGGCGCCGAGCAGGGCCACCAGCAGCGGCACGCCCATGAAGCCGGTGTTGGGAAAGGCGGCCACCAGCGCACCGAAGGCGGCGTCTTTCATCGGCACCGCGGGCGACAGCGTCACTGCCACCGTGAAACCGACGATCAACAACGCACTGGTGAGGTAGACCAGCAGCACGACCGGATTCAGCAGTTGGCCGATCGGGGTGGAGAAGCCGAATCGAAAGAGCAGGCAGGGCAGCGCAAAGTACAGCACGAAGGCGTTCAAGCCCGGGATCGCCGATTCGGGCAGCACGCGCTGGCGCGCCGCGAGGTAACCGCACAGCACCAGCGCGAAGAACGGAACCGTGACGGCCAGGATGGTCTGCATGCCAGAGCGGTCAAGTCAGAGTGAGGGGACTCGCACCGGAGGTGGGCATCTTCGGGGAGGGGCTGGCGGGGCGCTTAGCACACTGTGCAAGGCCTGCGCCGCTGCGGGCGCTGTCTATGATCCCACGCTCTCACGTTGTCGACATGTCCGAACCCGCTCCCTCGCTCAATCCCGCCCAGCTCGAAGCGGTGTTTCATCTGCACACCCCCTGCCTGGTGCTGGCCGGCGCCGGTTCGGGCAAGACCCGCGTGATCGTGCAGAAGATCGCCAAGCTGCTTCAAAGCGGCTTGGAGGCCAAGCAGATCGCCGCCATCACCTTCACCAACAAGGCGGCGCAGGAAATGCGGGAGCGTGCCAAGGGGCTGGTCGGCCCGCGCGCTGCGAAGGACCTCGCGATCAGCACCTTCCACTCGCTGGGCGTGCGCATGCTGCGCGCCGACGGCGAGCGCCTGGGCCTGAAGCCGAACTTCTCGATCATGGACAGCGACGACGTGCTCGGCATCCTGCGCGAGGCCGGTGGCACGACCGATGCCAAGCAGGCGCGGCACTGGCAATGGACGATCAGCTTGTGGAAGAACCAGGGTCTGGACAGCGACGGCGCCTCGCGTGCCGCAGCGAACGCCGATGAACAAGTGGCCGCGCGCGTCATGCAGCGCTACGAGGAGCGCCTGGCGGCTTTCCAGGCGGTCGACTTCGACGACCTGATCGGCCTGCCGCTGAAGCTGTTGCAGCGCGACGCCGAGGCGCGCGCGAAGTGGCAGGACCAGTTCCGGCACATCCTGGTTGACGAGGTGCAGGACACCAATGCCGTGCAGTACGAATTGTTGAAGACGCTGGTCGGCGAGCGCGGCCTGTTCACCGCAGTGGGCGACGACGACCAGAGCATCTACGGCTGGCGCGGCGCCACCATCGACAACCTGAAGCGCCTGCCGCTCGACTACCCCAAGTTGAAGCTGATCGCGCTCGAACAGAACTACCGCTCGACCGGCCACATCCTGCGCGCGGCCAACCACGTCATCGCGGCCAACCCGAAGATCTTCCCGAAGAAGCTGTGGAGCGCCTTCGGCGATGGCGAGCCGGTGCGCGTGGTCGAGTGCGACGGCGAGGAGCACGAAGCCGAGCGTGCGGTGGCCGCCATCCAAACCAAACGAAGCGAAGGCGGGCAGGTCAAGTTCAGCGACTTCGCCGTGCTCTACCGCGCCAACCACCAGGCCCGCGTGTTCGAGCAGAAACTGCGCGCGGCGCAGATTCCGTACAAAGTGTCGGGCGGCCAGAGCTTCTTCGACCGGGCCGAGATCCGCGACCTCTGTGCCTGGCTGCGCCTCTTGGTCAACGCCGACGACGACCCGGCCTTCCTGCGCGCCGTGGCCACGCCCAAGCGCGGCATCGGCCACCAGACGCTGGCCACGCTCGGCGAATTCGCAGGGCGCTGGAAGTGCAGCCTGTTCGAGGCACTCTTTTCCGACTCGCTGGGCACGGTGCTGAACAAGAAGGCGATCGGCTCGCTGCACGAGTTCGGCCGCTGCATCAACGACCTCGAGCACCGCGCCCGGCACACCACCGGCAGCGAAGACGCCAAACCTCTCCTGCTCGGCTGGCTCGAGGACATCGGCTACGAGCAGCACCTGTTCGACGGCGAAGACAGCGAAAAACTCGCCGCCGCGCGCTGGAGCAACGTGCTCGACTTCGTCGACTGGATCGCACGCCGCTGCGGCGGCGAGATCACCCAGGACGGTGGCACCTTCGAGAGTGAGAAGCACAGCGTGCTCGAGGTGGCGCAGACGATCAGCGTGATCATCAGCCTGGCCGAGCGCGACACCGGGCAGGACGTGGTGACGCTGTCGACGCTGCACGCAGCCAAGGGCCTCGAATGGCCGCACGTGGTGCTGGCCGGCGTCAACGAAGGCCTGCTGCCGTTCAAGAGCGGCGACGAGGAGATGACTGCCCTGCGCCTGGAGGAAGAGCGCCGCCTGATGTACGTCGGCGTCACGCGCGCTCGCACGACGCTGGCCGTGAGCACGTTGCGCCGCCGCAAGCGCGGCCGCGACACCGTGGCCGGCGTGCCCAGCCGCTTCATCGCCGAGATGAAGCTGCACGAAACCGTCGCCGGCAAGGAAAACCCGCTCGAGCGCCTGAAGCGCCAGCGCGCGGAGGCCGCGGCGCGCGTGGCAGCCGGCGCAGCGACGGCCGCTGACGCCGGATGAAAGCCGAGAATCTCGATCTAAAAGTGCGTTACGTTCCCACTCGCGACGGCTCTTTGGCAACACGGACTGCGCGATGCGATGCTGCCAAGTCCACGGCCAAACACACAGTACAGGATGCTAAATTTGTGCGTATGGACGCCAGATCCGCCCTGCAGCTCGACATCTTCGAACACAGCCGCGATGTGATGCTGCGCAATGATTTGGCGCAGGCCGTGCTGCAAGCCGATGCGGCGGCCGCATGCTTGGCGCGCGACGCCTTGGCGGCCGAGTTCCCGCTGGACCCAGCACTGGCCTGCGCGCCGACGCTCATCGCCGCGCTGGAACCTGCCATCGAGCAGGCCCTGCCCACGGCTGAGGCCGCGTCAGCCGCGCAGCTTGCCTTGGACCAAACCGTGGCCATTGCCGCACGGCGCCTGCTCGGCGCCGACCAGGCCGCACCGTGGTTGGCATTGCGCTGGCGCCAGTTGGCGCGGCGCGCTGCCGCCTTGCCCTACCTGGTCGAGCAAGCCGAAGCCCACGCCGCCGCGCTGTGGCTGCGCGCCGGCGCGTGGCAAGAGGTGGCCGACGCGGCGGCGAACATCGAATCCTGGCGCTGCATCCCGACGCCGCTGGCGTGGATGGTGCAGGCGCGCTGGCACCTGGCCGGGCTGGACGCCGCCTGGCCTTTGCTGGCCGAGCTAGCGTGGCTGGCGCCGCAACGCTTCGAGCCGCTCGCTCGTTCGCTTCCGGACCCGGTGCTGCACAAGCTGCTGCGCCGCTTCGGCACCGCGTTCGTCGGCGACGGCGCGAGCGACGACCTGGCCTGGTTTCCCGCCTGGGTCCTGACCGACGAGCCGCGACTGGCCGGCCCTCTGGGCTTGGCCGAGCCCTCCCGCCAGACCGAGCCCGAGCAGGCGATGCAGTTGATGCTCGCGCTGCTCCGGCTCGAACGGCAGGGCCGGCAGCGCGAGGTGATCGAGCGCCGGCGGCGCCTCCAGGGCCTGCACGCGGGACTGTTCGCCTGCTACATGAAGCCGCGCTGAGTTGCGCGGCGCAATCGATACAATTCCTACTTCAAATTCCAACTTTGGAGTGCTCAGTGTTCGTCACCGAAAAAGGCCAGGTCACGATCCCCAAGGACATTCGTGCAGCGGCGGGCGTCTTGCCGGGCAGCGAAGTGGCGTTCTCGCTCGAAGCGGGCAAGATCGTGATTCGCAAGATTTCCAGCGGCCTCAAGGCAGACCGTCGCACGAAGCTGCGGGCCGCAGCCGGCAAGGTGCGCAAGAGCATGAGCCCGGAGTTCCGGCAATTGGGTGCCGATGACATCATGGCCTTCCTGCGTGGGGAGGTTCCAGCCACGCCAGCCACGCCGAGCAAGAAGCGTGGCAGCCGCTAGCCTGGCCCACTACGACGGCAGCGCCGGCTTCCTGGTCGACAGTAACGTCTGGATCGATTGCATCGACGACGACAGCCCCTGGCACCACTGGGCGGTCGATCAAGTGCAGGCGTGCAGCGAACGCGCACCGCTGCATATCAACCTGATCGTCTACACCGAGCTGCTGGTGCCCGAGCCCGATATCGCGGCTGTGGATGCCATGCTCGAGGTGTACGACACCCTGCGCAGCCACCTTCCGTGGGGCTGTGCCGCGCTGGCAGCCAAGGCTTTCGGCCTGTACCGCAAGCGCGGTGGTGTGCGGCTGGCGCCGCCGCCCGATTTCTACCTCGGCGCCCACGCCGCGGTGGCCAATCTGAGTGTGCTGACGCGAGACGCCGCCCCTTACCGCAATTATTTCCCGCGACTGCGCCTGGTCCATCCTGCCTGAGCGACATGCCCGGCCCCAGCCCCAATCCCGCGGCCGAACTGTTCCGCCATGTCAGCGCCGAAAAGGCGGCCTTCTACCGCGCCGTGATGGAAAGCTTCGCCGCCGCCAAACGCCAGTTCAGGTTGCACCTGAGGCCCGACGAGGTGCTGGCGCAAGCCCAATGGTCGGGCGATATGCCGAAGGTCGAGGAAGTGCAGGCCGCTCTGGCCCAACTGGCCGAGTGGGGCAACCTCGAGTCGCAGCCCGATACCGCACGGGTGGCCAGTATCAGCGACTTCTACCGCGCGCGCTTTCTCTACCGCCTCTCGCAGGGCGGCGAGGCGGTCGAGACCGCGCTCGCGGCCTTCGCCGAGGCGCTTGGACGGCGCGCCGAGCTGCAGACCGTCGCGCTCGAAGACATCGCCAGCCGCTTGAAGACCTTGCTCGCGCTGGCCGACGCGCCGACGCCCGATGCGGCCAAGTTGCACGAGACCCTGCGCGATCTGGTGCGGGTCTTCGAAGGCCTGGCCGACAACGCCCAGGCCTTCATGGCCGGCATGGCGCGCAGCATCGAGTTGCAGCAAGCCGACGCCACGGCGGTGCTGGCCTACAAGCAGCGCCTGATCGACTACCTCGAGCGTTTTATCGGCGACCTGGTGGCCCGCTCGGGCGCCATCGCGCAGCACATCGCCGCGCTCGAGCCGCGCATCGACGCGCTGCTGTGGCAGGCCGCGCAGCGCGAAGCGCGCGACGCCGCGCCCGGCGACATGTTGCAGCAAGCCGATGCCCTGCGCCAGCGCAAGCAAGCCTGGCGCGAACGCTGGCAGGGCTTGCGCGGCTGGTTCGTCAGCACGCGCAACGAGCCGGCGCAGGCCGAGTTGCTGCGCTCCAAGGCGCGGGCAGCGATTCCGCAGTTGTTGGCGGCGGTGGCGGCGTTGAACGAACGGCGCAGCGGGCGCAGCGATCGTTCGGCCGACTTTCGCGTGCTCGCTGGCTGGTTTGCGGCATGTGCCAGCGACAACCAAGCGCACCGCCTGGGGCGGGCCGCCTTTGCACTCAACCCGGCCCGCCATTTCTCGCTCGATGCAGGCGCCGGCCAGGACCTGCCCGCCACCACACCGTGGGCCCTGGCGCCGCCACTGCGCATCCATCCGCGCCTGCGCGAATACGGCGAGGCCGCGCCGCGCGGCCTGCTGCCCAAAGTGCGCGAGCGCAGCGAGGAGCGCGCCCTGCTGGCGCTGCAACTGCAAGAAGAGCACCTCCAGGTCGAGGCGGCGCGAGCGCGGCTGGCCACCGGACGGACGACGATGTTGTCGGCCCTGGGCCGGCTCGATGCCCCGGCCTTCGCGCTCCTGCTCGGCCTGCTCGGCGAGGCGCTCGCCACGCAAGCCTCGCCCGACGACGTGGTCGAGCGCCAGACCGGCGACGGCCTGCTGTGCATCCGCCTGGAGCCGATGGCGGCGCACACGCGGGCCGAAATCGCCACCGAGGCCGGCGTCTTTGCCGGCCGCGACCACCGCATCACGATCACCGCCACGCCGGCACCCGGATGAAGACGAAGACCGACAGCCTCGCGATCGGCCAGCAGCAGGCCCGCCACCAGCGCGAAGAGTTCACCGATGCGCTGCGCGGCCTGCTGATGACGCCGCTGATGACCCCCGCTGCGGCCGAATTCGCCGCCGTGCGCCGCCACGCCGACGAGTTGCGCGAATGGTTCGTGCGCGAGGCTGGCTGGCCCTTGCATGTCGAGCGCGATGCCGCACGCCTGTTCAAGCGCCCCGCCGATCTGGTCGATGCCACCCGCGGGCTGCCCTTCTACGAGCGCCGCCGCTACGCCTTGCTGTGCCTGGCCTGCGCGGTGCTGGAGCGGGGCGAGCCTCAGGTTACCCTGCGCGTGCTCGGCGAGCGGCTGCTCGCCCTGGCCGCCGATTCGGCGCTGGCGGCACGCGGATTCGCCTTCACACTGCAGGCGCAGCATGAGCGGCGCGAGCTGGTCGCGGTCTGCCGCAGCCTGCTCGAGCTCGGTGTCTTGCAGCGCGTCGCTGGTGACGAAGAAGGCTTCGTGCGCGGTGGCAGCGAAGGCCCAGACAGCTTGCACGACGCGCTCTACGACGTGCAGCGGCGCGTGCTCGCCGGTGTGCTCGCGGCATCGCGCGGGCCGTCCACGTGGCCCGCCGACGCTGCGCCGCTGACGTTCGATGAGCGACTGGCCGCGTTGGTGGCCGAGCCGGTGCCCGACAGCGAGGAAGGACAGCGCACGGCGCTGCGCCACCACCTGGCGCGTCGGCTGCTCGACGACCCTGTTGTCTACTTCGAGCGGCTCGACGCCGAACAGCGCGCCTACTTTCTCAACCAGCGCGGCGCCCTGGCCAGCCGGCTGTGCGAGGCCACCGGGCTGGTCGCGGAACAGCGCGCCGAAGGCCTGGCGCTGGCCGATATCGACGGCCTGTTGACCGACGTGGCGATGCCGGCCGAAGGCACCGAAGCACATGTCACGCTCCTGGTGGCTGAGTTCCTGAATATCCGTGCCGGCGCTCCAGTCAGCCACGCCGATATCGCCGCCTTCATTGCCAGCGCCCGGCCGAGATACGGCAGCTTCTGGCGCAAATCGGCGCGGGAAGCCGGCTCCGAGCGCGAGCTGGCGGCAACCGCGATCGAGCGCCTGCTGAGCTTGCAACTCGTCGCGCTCGATGGCCTCGAGGTGCGGCCCCTGCCGGCTCTGGCGCGCTATGCGATCGGCCCCGCCGAGCGCGAGCCGGCGGCCAGCGCCAGCCTGTTCGATTGAGTCGAGAAGGCCACGCCCCTTGGACACTTTGCAGACATCGATCGACTCGGAGGCCGCGGCGCAAACATCCCGGCCCGACGTCGGCGCCCGCCCGGCTCTGCCGCTGCCGGCGCTCGCCCGCTGGCAGCCGCTGCGCCTGGGTCTGGTCGAGCTGTTCCACTACGACAGCGAGGAGTTCTGGTTCCGTGACGGCCACCTGCTGCTGCGCGGCAACAACGGTACGGGCAAGTCCAAGGTGCTGGCGCTGACGCTGCCCTTCCTGTTCGATGCCCAGTTGAAGCCCTCGCGCCTCGAGCCCGACGGCGACGGCGGCAAGAAGATGGCCTGGAACCTGTTGCTCGGCAAGCTCGACCGGCGCATCGGCTATGCCTGGATCGAGTTCGGCCGGATTGCCGACGGCGGCCAGGCGACCTACCTGACGCTGGGCTGCGGCCTGTCGGCCGCTGCGGCGCGCCCGCAGGTCGATGCCTGGTTCTTCGTGCTGGAGGGCCAGCGCATCGGCCAGGATTTGTGGCTCACCAGCCCGTCGCGCCATGTGCTCACGCGCGAGCGCTTGAAAGACGCCTTGCAGGGCGACGGCCAGGTGTTCGACACCGCCAGCGCCTACCGCCGTGCCGTCGACGAGCGGCTGTTCCAGCTCGGCGCCGTGCGTTATGCGGCGTTGATGGACACGCTGGTCCAGTTGCGCCAGCCGCAGTTGTCCAAGAAGCCCGACGAGGCCAACCTCTCCGGCGCGTTGAGTGAAGCGCTGCCGCCGCTCTCGGCCGAGTTGCTGACCGACGTGGCCGAGGCGCTCAACCAGCTCGAGGAATACCGCCGCGAGCTGCAGGATTACGAAGCGCTCGTCCGCGCCGTCGACAAATTCAACCAGCGCTATAAGCGCTATGCCGCGACCAATGCGCGGCGCCAGGCCCGTAGCCTGCGCAGTGCGCAGAGCGGCTTCGAGAGCGCCAGCCGCAGCCTCAACGAGGCGCGTGGCGCATGGCAGGCCGCGCAAGAGGCCGAGGCGCAGGCGCGCCAGCGCCACGACGAGGCCGAGGCCGGATTGCTGCAAGGCCGCACCCGGCTCGACCAGTTGCAGTCCGACCCGGCCATGAAAGACGCCAACCGCCTGGCCCAGGCCGAACGTGATGCGCAAACGCGCGCGGACGATCTCGACACCGCGACGCGCATGAACGCCGACGCCGCGGCCCGCTTCGAGCGCGAGCGCCGCGCGCTGGAGGAACGCAGCACGCACCGCGCGCAAGCCGAGAGCGCGCTCGCCCAGGCCCGCGCCGAGGCGGCTGCTTTGGCGTTGCACGGCGGCATCGGCGAGGCCTGGCAGAGCAACCCGCTGGCGGGGCTGTCGCCGGGCGATCTGGTCGCGCTGGACAGGTTGGCCTTCGCCACCGCGGGCAACGATCTGCGCCAGGCCACGGCGCTGCGGCGCGAGCAGCTGGCGCTGGTGCAGCGCCGCGCGATCGAGGTCTTGCAAGCCGAGGCCGCGCAGGCCCAACGCCAACAGGCCCGCGACGAACGGCACGACGAAGCCGAGGCCGCCGCGGCCCGCCGCGCCAGCGCCGACACCGTCGTCCTTGACCAGGGCACGCGGCTGGTCGAGCTTTGGCAGCAGCACTTCGCGCAGCTGCGCGAGTTGCAGGTGGACGAGCCGCCCCTGCCCGCGCTCGCGTTGTGGGTCGCCGGCCTGCAGGGCGACAACCCGGCCCGCGCGGCCTTGCTGCAAGCGCAAGCGCGGGCCGCCGACCGCCTGGCGCGGCAACGTGCCGAACGCCTCGCGGCGCAGCAGATCCTGCGCGATGAACAGAGCGCGCTGATCGCCGAGCGTGACCGGCTCTTGCTGGGTGAGGATGCGACGCCGCCGCTGCCGAGCACTCGCGCGGCCGACGCGCGATTCGGGCGCAGCGGAGCACCGCTGTGGCAGTGCGTGGACTTTCGCGAGCATGTCGGCGCCGCTGACCGTGCCGGCCTCGAAGCCGCGCTCGAAGCCTCGGGCCTGCTCGATGCCTGGGTCACGCCCGATGGGAGGTTGCAGGCCGGTGAGGGCGGAGCGCCTTTGCTCGACACCCAATGGTTGGAGCGACCGCGCCAGTGCGCATCGCTGGCCGAGTGGCTGGCGCCAGCCGAGGGCGCGGCTGCGGAACCGGCGCTCGTGACGCGCCTGCTCGAAGGCATCGCGTGCAGCGCGTACGACGACGGCCGCTGCGAAGCCTGGGTTACGTCCGACGGCCGCTTTCGCCTGGCCTCGCTCGCCGGGGCGTGGCACAAGCCGCAGGCGGCCTACATCGGCTACGCCGCCCGCGCCGCGGCGCGCGAGCGGCGCTTGGCAGCGATCGCAGGGCGCCTGCAAGAACTTGCGCAATCAGCGGGCGAGCTCGACGCCGCACTCGCCGCGCTGGCACAGCGCCAGGACCGGGCCGCTGCCGAATGGCAGTCTGCACCGAGCGACGACGCCTTGCGCGCGGCCCACGCCGACGCCGCGGCGAGCGAGCGCGAGTTCCAGGCCGTGCGCGGTCGCGAGGCCGAGGCCGAGCGCCAACTGCACACCGCGGCCGAGGCCTTGCAGACCTGCCGCACCGCGCTGGCGGCCGATGCGGCGGACCTGCGCTTGCCGACCGACGCCGCAGCGCTGCAGGCTGTCGCGGTCGCCCTGCAGCAGTTCGGCGAGGCGCTGCACGCTCTGATGCAGGCCGCGCACGAGCTGCGGCGCGCAGCGGAGGAACTGGCGCAGCAGCAGCCGCGCACACAGGAAGCCGAGGCCGACGCCAGGCAGCGCGCCGCGCAGCTCGCCGAGCGCCGAGCGCAGGCCGCCGAGGCGACGGTGCGCCTGGCCACGCTGCGCGAATCGATCGGCGCCCAGGTCGACGAACTGCAGCAGCGGCTGCGCGAGGCGCGCAGTGCCGTGACCGAGAGCGAGCGGCGCGTGAAGGCCGACGTCGAGGCCCTGGGCACGGCCGGCAAAGCCAGCGCGCGCGATGAGCAGAGAGTGCAGGACGCCGACACCACGCTGCAAGAGCGAAGCAGCACGCGACTCGGCGCGATCGCGCTCTTGCAGGGCTTTGCCGCAACCGGCTTGCTCTCGGTCGCACTGCCCGAGCTCGAGCTGCCCGAGCAGCGGCTGCCGTGGACGATCGAGCCGGCGCTGAACCTGGCCCGCCGCACCGAGCAGGCGTTGGCGCAAGTGGCCGACGACGACGAGGCGTGGAGCCGAATCCAGAGTCAGATTTCGCACGACTACGGCGAGCTCGGCCGGGCGCTTTCCGCACTCGGCCAGCAGGCCCAGGCCGACACCAGCGACTTTGGGCTGGTGGTCAGCGTGATCTACCAGAACCGGCCGCAGCGTCCGGATCGACTGCAAGCGCAGCTCGATGCCGAGATTGCGCAACGCCGCGAGCTGTTGACAGCGCGCGAACGCACGCTGCTCGAGAACCACCTGCAGGCCGAGATCGCCGCCGAGGTGCAGAAGCTGATGCAAGCGGCCGAGCGCCAGGTCGACGCGATCAACCGCGAGCTGGCGAAACGCCCGACCTCCACCGGCGTCAAGTTCCGCCTCCTCTGGCAGCCCTTGCCCGAGGGCGCCGAGGGTGCGCCGGTCGGGCTCGAGGCGGCGCGAAAGCGCCTGCTCAATACCAGCACCGACCTGTGGTCGGCCGAAGACCGGCGGGTGGTCGGCGCCATGCTGCATCAGCGCATTGCCGCCGAACGCCTGAAGGCCGATGCCGCTGATGCGGCGCAGGCAACGGCCACCAGCCTGCTCGACCAGCTGGGACAGGCGCTGGACTACCGGCGCTGGCACCGCTTTCGCGTCCAGCGCTGGCAAGACGGCCAATGGCGCCCGCTTTCCGGCCCGGCGTCGAGCGGTGAGCGTGCGCTCGGCCTGACGGTGCCGCTGTTTGCCGCGGTGTCGAGCTACTACAGCCAGGGCAGCTATGCGCTGGCGCCGCGGCTGGTGCTGTTGGACGAAGCCTTCGCCGGCATCGACGACGCGGCCCGCGCGCATTGCATGGGCCTGATCCACGAGTTCGACCTCGACTTCGTGATCACCAGCGAGCGTGAATGGGCCTGTTATGCCGAGCTGCCGGGAGTGGCGATCTGCCAGTTGCAGCGCCGTGAGGGCGTCGACGCGGTGCATGTCTCGCGCTGGACCTGGGACGGACGCGCGCGGCGGCGCGAAGGCGACCCCGACCGGCGCTTCGCACCCGAATGAGTGCCGATGACCGTCTGGAACGACTGGAGCGGTTGCTCGGCGGCGAGGCCCTGGCCGCGCTGCGCGTGCGCCTGCGCCAGCGCTTCGAGCGTGGCGAACCCGACCCCGGTCTGCGCCTGGGCGCGCTGAGCGAGGTCGAACATGCCGCACTGGCCGCGTTGGCCGGGCGGCCCGCGCGCTTCGCACGCTCGCTGCAGATCGACGTGGCGCAGATCGATGCCGCGCTCGAGGCGGCGGGCCTGGCCGCGTCCCTGCGCGACGCGCTGGAGCGGCTCGACGGGCCGATCGTCGACCGCCAGGCCGAGCGCGATCGGCTTCAATCGTCATGGCAGCAAGTGGCGCTCGGCTGCGCGCACCCGGGCTTGCGGCTGGCGCTGCAAAGTGCGGCTGGCCTGGGCCTGCTCAAGCGCCTGAGCCGCAGCCAGCCCGCGGCCGGGGCGCGCCTGGCACGCGACTGCGAAGCGGTATTGCAGCGCCTGCCCGCACCGGGCCTGCCGCGCGCGCAGGTGGCCGTGGCCGCGCTCGGCGACGCCCATGCGCTCGACGCCGGCGGCCCGGTGGCGACACTGGTGCTCTGCGCGTTGCGGCACGGCAAAGCGGCAGACGCCGACGAACCGAGCGGCGAGCCGATCGACGAACGAGCGCGCGAGCAGTGGGCCGCGGTCGGCGTGCTCGTCAACGAGCTGGCGCGCCCGGTCCTGGCCCTCAACCTGCCCGGGCTGCAGGACATGGTGCCCGGCGAGCCGGCCTATTTTTCGCTGCGCCGGCTGCTGCGCTCGCCGCCGGACTGGGCGGTTAGCGGCCAAGCGGTCTTCGTCTGCGAGAACCCCAACCTTCTGGCAATCGCCGCCGACCGCCTCGGCCCGCGCTGCGCGCCGTTGGTCTGCACCGACGGCATGCCGGCCGCCGCCCAGCGAACTTTGCTGGCGCAGCTCAGCAGCGTCGGCGCCAGCCTGCACTACCACGGCGACTTCGACTGGCCCGGCCTGCGCATCGGCAACCTGATGCTGCGCGAACACGCCGCGCGGCCCTGGCGCTTCGGCGCCGCCGACTACCGCGCCGCCGTTGTCGATGCGCCGCGCCCCGGGCGCCTGCTCAGCGAGGCTGGCGTCGACGCGCGGTGGGACGCGGACCTGGCGGCTGCGATGCGCACCGAGCAGCTGGCGATCGACGAGGAGGCGCTGGCCGATATCCTGCTCGGCGACCTGTGCCGATGATCGGCGTCGACCGGCAGTGGCGGGTCGAGGAGTCCACGCTCTGCACTGAGCCGCAGAAGACGCGTGCATCCTGCAACGAGATGCGTTCGATCAGCGACTCGCTCTACATGAAGCGCGACTCGGGAGAGATGGATCGTCAAATTCGAGCCGAACTGAGACTCACATCCCCTTGAACAGCCCCACGTAACTTCGGCTCACTTCGAGCTTATCGTTGCGGCCCTTCACGGTCACGATCTGGCGGCCGCGAAAGTCGCGCGTGACTTGGCTGATCGCGTTGGCGTTCACCAGGGTGCTGCGGTGGATCTGCCAGAACTTGTGCGGGTCGAGCTCGTCCACCAGTTCCTTGATCGGCTTGCGGATCAGCGCCTCGACCGTGGCCGTCTGCACCCGCGTGTACTTCTCGTCGCTGATGAAGAACAGCACCTCGTCGATCGCGATCATCTGGATCGATTGGCCGACCGTGGCCTGGATCCACTGTAGGTGCTGCGGTGCGCCGCCGGCCGGGGCTCCCTGCGCGGCCAGCTTGTGCAGCAGCTGTTGCAGCGGTTGCGGCTCGCCTGCGCCCAGCGCGCTGCCTGCTTCGCGCGCGGCCAGGCGCTTCTTGATGCGTTCGACCGTCACCGCCAGCCGGTCGCGCTCGGCAGGCTTCAGCACGTAGTCGGCCACGCCCTGCTCGAAGGCCTCGACCGCATACTGGTCGTAGGCGGTGATGAAGACGATCTGGGGCAGCAGTTCGTCGTCCTCGACTTCCATCTGCGCAATCTGGCGCGCAGCTTCCACGCCCGTCAGCCCGGGCATGCGGATGTCCAGGAACACCAGTTCGGGCTTGTGCTCGGCCACCAGCGCCACCGCCTCGCTGCCGTTGCGGGCTTCGGCGACGATCTGCAGTTCGGGCCAGACCTCCAGCAGTCGCGCGCGCAACTGCTCGCGCATGAGCCGCTCGTCGTCGGCGATGACGCAACGGGTCGGGGCGTCGAGGCTGCTCATGCGGGCATTGTGGCGGGGTGGCGTCGGCGTTTCCAGAGCCACCAGCCGAGCGCGATCAGCGGCGAGAGCAGCAGGCCGACCAGCGCGGCACCGGTGACCAGTCCGAAGGCGACCAATGTCGCCGGCACCACCAACGCCAGCAGAGCGAAGGCCGGCACCACCACGATCAGCACCATCAGCGCCACCAGCACGATCAGGCTGGCCAGCAGCCAATGGCCGGCATGGGCGCCGTGCAGGTTGATGACTTCGCCGTTGACCGTGACGCGACCGAGTTCGTCCGGCAGGCCCCACACCAGGTAGGCGCCGAGCAGCAGGGCAGCCAGCAAGGCGAGCGTCACGACCAAGCCGAGCACGATCCAGGCAATTTTCTTCATGCGGCCCCCGTGGCCCCTGCCGCGTCAGCGCGACTGGTGTAAGGCACGGTGATCTTCACCACGGTGCCGCTGGGTTGATTTTCACTCACGCTCAGCGAGGCGGCGCCGCCATACAGCAAAGCCAGCCGCTCGCGGATGTTGGCCAGGCCGACGCCGGTGCCCGCGGTGGCCGCCTTGCCGAAGCCCAGGCCGGTGTCGGCCACCGTGACAGCCAGCTTGCCGTGCACGATCTCTGCCCTGATGGCCAGCTCGCCGCCCTCGGGCTTGGGCTCCAGCCCGTGCTTGATGGCGTTTTCGACCAGGCTCTGGATCATCATCGACGGGAACTCCGCCGAAAGCAGGCCCTCGGGCACGTCGATGCGGGTGGCCAGGCGTTCTTCCATGCGCACCTTCAAGATCGCCAGGTAGGGCCGGATGACCGCCATCTCGCGCCCCAGGTCACGCGGGCCGCCCTGGTTGGCCTCGCGCATCGTCGGCATCGAGGCGCGCAGCAGCGCGATCAGGTTCTTCTGCATCGTGCTCGCGCGCGGCGGGTCGGTCTCGATCAGGTGGTCGATCGACGCCAGCGTGTTGAACAGGAAGTGCGGCTCCACCTGTGCCTGCATCGCCGCCATCCGTGCTTCCACCACCTGGCGCTTCAATTGTTCGCTCTCGGCGACTTCGGTGGCCTGGGCCGCCTGCGCCTGCGCCTTCAACTGGCCCTTGTAGGTGATCTTCATGATCATCGAGGCGACGATCCAGAAGAAGGCCAGCTCGGGCAGGAACTCGCCGGTGCTGGTGCGCGTGACGATGGTGCGTGCCGCGCTGGCGTCCTTGCCCAGG